>Ga0209302_10000408_pt1 | contig 25680 bp, 23 predicted proteins | sample ArcOceMetagenome_2_FD_187445 | JGI IMG/M metagenome (GOLD analysis project Ga0209302, IMG submission 187445) | Marine eukaryotic phytoplankton communities from Arctic Ocean - Arctic Ocean ARC135M Metagenome (SPAdes) (version 2) | ecosystem: Environmental > Aquatic > Marine > Oceanic | place... | reverse complement strand
CTTCCTCCATATGCATCTTTTCTTTTATTGGAAGATCCATTAAAAAACTGATGAAATAAATACCCGTTCGAAGAATGAATCTCAACACCGTCAAACCCTGCTTTTACTGCATTTGCTGCTGCATTTTGAAAATCTGTAACTGTTGTTTTAATTTCTTCGAGCGTCATCTCTTTCGGCGTAACCGTATCTTTAAATCCTTCTGGAGTGAAAGATTGTGCATTGGGGTTTATGGCAGAAGCCGAAAAAGGCAATGCTCCGTTGTGAAAATCTGGATGCGACATTCTGCCGACATGCCATAATTGGATAAATATTTTTCCACCTTTAGCATGCACCCGTTTGGTTACTTTTTTCCACCCTTCAACTTGTGCATCTGAATAAATACCTGGAGTATGAATATACCCTACTGCTTTTTTAGATACTTGCGCCCCTTCTGTAATAATTAAACCTGCAGTTGCGCGCTGCTCATAATACAGCCCCTGTAAATCATCTGTTGGCACATTGCCTACATTGTCTGCTCTACTGCGCGTCATGGGAGCCACAACCATGCTGTTATTTAAATGAATATTTTTAATATAGGAAGTTAATAAGTGCTGTTTTTTCATGTGTTGTTTATAAATCGTTAAGGACAACAAAATTACAGTACTTACACGCCAATAAAATTGACCTATATCAATTTAAGATAGATTTAACCTTTTAACGTTTTCCGAACTCTACTTAAGTTTTCTGGAGAAACACCTAAATAATTTGCAATGTTATAATTGGGAACGCGCTCTTTAATACTTGGATAGGAAGCACAAAATTCTAGATACCGTTCTTGTGTGTTTTTTTCTAAAGTTGATACTATTCTTTTGCGTTGCGCTATAAATGCTTGCGTTGTTAAAAGCCTAAAATAACGTTCAAAAATGGGTGCTTCTGCATAGATTTTTTGAAGGTTGTCATAATGAATTGAGAGTAATTGAGAATCTTCAATCGCTTCGATATACAATTCGGATGGAACTTGGTTATAAAAAGCATCAAAGTCGCCAACCCACCAATTTTCTATGGCAAATTGAATAATGCATTTGGTGCCTTTAGCATCCATATAATATGCTTTTAAACACCCTTTTACAACAAAATACTCGTGTTTTACATGGGTTCCTGGCTTTAGTAAATACTGCCCTTTTGTAACTCCTACTTCATGTAACGAAGCATTAAATACTTGTATATCCCCCGCAGAAGGTTTGATATAATTCTTAATATGATTATGTATGGATGCATGCATGCTACAAAGATGCAGTAAATGCTTCTTTTTAAAATATAGCAATTATTAAACTTTTGTTAAAAAAGAATGAACATTCATTTTTAATTATATCTTTGCATTCGAATAGAAACAACCATGGCGAAACTTCAAAAAAGTATTGACAAACGGAATGCATTAATCAAAGCAACCATCGAGCTGGTAAACAATAACGGTTTCCACGCAACTCCTATGAGTAAAATAGCGAAAATGGCAAATGTTTCTCCCGCAACCATCTATCTTTATTTTGAGAACAAACAAGATTTGGTCAACAAAACATACATCGAAGTAAAAGCAAAATATACCAATTATGCCTTTGAAACCTATGACGACCAGATGCCTGTAGAAAAAGGTTTTGAATTGATTTGGAAACGCATTGCAGATTTTAAACTTATAGAGTGTGAAAATGCCATGTTTTTAGCCCAATGTGATAATACCCCTATGATTGATGAAGTGAGCAGACAAGAAGGAATTAAGCACTTACAACCCTTGCTAGACCTATGGATGCGTGGTAAAAATGAAGGCATTATAAAACCGATGTCTGAGTATTTATTATATGCCTATTCGATAAACCCATTGTCCTTTTTAATGATGTCAGAAAAAAGAGGCAGCTTTAAATTAGATAAAACACATTTAGAAGAAGCGTATCAATCTGCATGGAATAGTATCAAAGTAATGCACTAAAATTACCCTAAAAAATAACACAAAAGAACCCCAAGAAAATGAACAATTTTGAATTTAAAAATCCGACCAAGATTATTTTCGGAAAGGATACGATTAAAAAATTAGAAAATGAAATACCCAAAGGAGCAAAAGTATTAGTAGTCTATGGAGGCGGAAGTATCAAGCAAAATGGAATTTACGATCAAGTAAAAAAAGCACTCGCAACTTATGATATTGTTGCGTTTGGAGGAATTCCTGCAAATCCTGAATATGCAGTTTTAATGGATGCTTTAAAGGTAATTAAAGAAGAAAAAGTTACTTATTTATTAGCTGTTGGTGGTGGCTCTGTGATTGATGGAACGAAGTTTTTATCTTCAGCTGCAGTCTATGAAGGTGACACTCCATGGGACCTCTTATCAAAAAATATTAGAACAGAAAAAGGAATGCCTTTTGGAACCGTTTTAACGTTACCCGCAACAGGATCTGAAATGAATTCTGGTGCCGTAATTACAAGAACAGCAACCAAAGAGAAACGCACAATGGGTGGCCCAGGTTTATTTCCTGAGTTCTCAATATTAGATCCACAAGTAATTGCATCCATTCCAAAGCGTCAACTAGCAAACGGATTAACAGATGCTTTTACGCACGTTTTAGAGCAATACATGACGTATCCTAATGGTGCAATTTTACAGGATCGTTTTGCTGAAAGCATATTACAAACCATTATTGAAATAGCTCCTAAAATAGTAAAAGATCCAACAGATTATAAAACAGCTTCTAATTTTATGTGGAGTTGTACCATGGCTTTAAACGGCTTAATTCAGAAAGGAGTACCAACAGATTGGGCAATTCACGCAATGGGGCACGAATTAACGGCTTTATTCGGTATTGATCATGCACGTACTTTAGCAATTGTTGCGCCAAGCCATTACAAATATAATTTTGAAACTAAAAAAGAAAAATTAGCACAATATGGTGAACGTGTTTGGAATATTACAGAAGGAAATACGGAGGATAAAGCACATGCCGCAATTGAAAAAACAGTTGCTTTTTTCCATGCATTAGGCATTGATACCAAATTATCTGATTATACCAAAGATTATGAGGGCACTGCAGAAATAATTGCGCAGCGTTTTACAGATCGCGGATGGTTAGGTTTAGGAGAACATCAAGCACTATCACCAGATAAAGTTGAAGAAATTTTAAAAATGTCGTATTAAGTATATGAAAATAACAAGGATAATAGCCTTAACACTCACAATTATTACAGCATCCAATTGTAAAGACAATAAAACTGAAGTACCTTCTAAAAAAGATTTAGAAGAAAAATTAACAATTAAAAAAGAGAAAAAAATGAACATATTATTTGTACTAACATCGCACGATAAATTAGGAGATACCGGAAACAAAACAGGATTTTGGGTAGAAGAATTTGCAAATCCTTATTACACATTATTAGACAAAGGAGCTTCAATTACACTTGCAACGCCAAAAGGAGGGGCTGCACCAATAGATCCAAGCAGTGCATCACCAGATGCTGCAACGGCAGCAACAGCGCGTTTCGACAAAGATACGACAGCACAAGGAATCATTGCGAACACCACCGTATTGGCAGACATAAATCCAGATGATTTTGACGCTGTATTTTATCCAGGAGGACACGGTCCATTATGGGATTTAGCCAATGATGCAACTTCAATTGCTTTGATTGAAAAATTTAACCGTCAAGAAAAGCCAATTGCTTTTGTATGTCACGCTCCTGCTGCTTTAAAAGATGTAAAAAATGCAGATGGTACGCCCTTAGTAAAAGGTAAAAAAGTAACTGGCTTTACAAATACCGAAGAAGCTGCGGTACAATTAACAGATATTGTTCCTTTTTTAGTAGAAGATATGTTAATTAAAAATGGTGGAATCTATTCTAAAAAAGAAGATTGGGCTGCATATGCCTTACAAGACGGAAATTTAATTACGGGTCAAAATCCAGCATCTTCAGAATTAGTTGCTGAAAAATTATTAGAAAGTATCAAGTAATTCAAATTAGTTACTTATTAAAAAAGGGTGGTCTTTGCAGACAACCCTTTTTTTAATTTAAACACACACAATGCAGTGAATTAAAAAGCTTTCTAGACTCCATATATATGTCCTGTTTTTAAAAATAATTCTTTTTATATTTACTACAAGTCTTAAAAAACTATATTCGCGCCATGTGGATATATTTAGGCTTATTAGCAGCATTCTTCCTAGGATTGCATAACTTATGTAAGAAACATGCTGTGCAGGGAAATGAGGTTTTTCCAGTGCTTTTAGGAACGGTAGGCTCGGGCTTTCTTTTACTCGTCCCGTTTCTTATAAGCTCCCTCTTTTTTTCTGAATACACCCAAGAAATAGGATTTTATATTACCCCAATTCCTTGGGAAACCCATGGCTATATTCTGGTGAAATCGGTCATAATGACGGCTTCCTGGGTTTTAGCATATCAAGCATTGAAACACTTACCTATTACAATTGTAGTCCCAATTCGCTCCGCAGGTCCTTTTTTTACTTTGATAGGTGCCCTTTTAATTTACAAAGAACAACCCAGTTTTTTCCAATGGATGGGTTTTTTTTTGATTATTTGTTCAGTACTCCAATATTCCAAATTAGGCAAAAAAGAAGGTATCAATTTCAAACAAAATAAATGGATTTTTGCAATTATTGCAGCCACATTTCTTGGTGCTTCCAGTGGTTTATATGATAAGTTTTTAATTCAGCACCTGTTTCTGAATCCGCAGACCTTACAGTTTTGGTGCTGCTGGTATACCCTTCTTATTTTAATAGGAATTTTAACAATCAATTGGTTTCCATACGCAGCAAAACGCAATGCTTTTAAATTCCGATGGAGTATGATTGCTGTTGGAGTGTTGCTGCAAGTTGCAGACTATTTTTATTTTAAGGCATTGCAAGACCCTGATGCATTAATTATGCTATTGTCTGCAATCAAAAGAAGTCAGTTAATAATTGCCGTGGTTTTTGGAGGAATTTTGTTCAAAGAAAAAAATAAGCGCAAAAAATTAATTCCTTTGACTGGCATTCTATTAGGTATTTTTTTAATTTTGTATGAGACCCAACTATAAAAAATAATTATTTCTCAAAAAATAATTGTTTAACCATATTTAATTTTCGTTAATCACTTTATACATTAATGAATCCTTATCTTAGTAAATTCATTAAATGGAACAGGACCTTTGGAGCAGATAAAAACATACATAGATCAAATTGCCAACATTTCTTCCTTAGATTGGAATTTTTTTAAATCTAAATTACAACGCCGCGTGCTTTCAAAGAAAACCGTGTTTTTAAAAATAAATGCGATTGAAGAGCATATCTCTTTTATTGAATATGGCGTTGTGCGTCTTTTCATTCCAAAAGACAACCCAGAAAAAGAGATTACATTTGGCTTTAGTTTTAAAAACCAGTTTGTAAGTGCATATGATTCTTTTCTAACCCAAAAACCTTCGCTGTATCAATTACAAACATTAACAGAGACGAGTATTCTAAGTATTAGCTATAAAGATTTACAAGAAGTATATAAAACGACACAAATTGGAAATCTCATTGGAAGATTAACGGCAGAGCGTCTTTTTTTAATCAAATCTACACGAGAACAAAACCTACTAAACCTGTCTGCAGAAGAACGCTATTTAAAGGTATTTAAGGAAAGACCCGAACTTTTAAAAGTAATTCCTCTAAAATATATCAGCTCTTATATTGGTGTAACAGCACAAGCATTAAGTAGGATAAGAAAACGCTTATAAATAGGCATTTATTGATTTGGGTTCATTGTTTTGCGCTGAATATCAAATTATCTTTGTAAGAAAAATAAATGATTATAATTATATTTGTTTTAGCACTTTGGTACGGAGGTCTGTTTTTTCAATCTTTCTTTTTACATCGCTATGCAGCCCACCAAGTTTTTACAATGTCCAAAACGATGGAACGTATTAGTTTTATTTTAACTTGGTTTTTCCAAGGCTCTAGCTATTTAAGTGCCTATGGCTATGGCATTATGCACCGCATGCACCATGCATATACAGACACTGAAAAAGATCCACACAGTCCATCTCATGACGCTAATTTGTTTGCGATGATGTGGAAAACAAAAACGATTTATCAAGATATTAATGAGCAAAACATTACCGTAGATGCAAAGTTTACAAAAAATGTACCCCAATGGAAAAGTTTTGATGCCTTCGCGAGTTCTCGCTTCTCTAGATTGCTTTGGATTTCTTTCTATATTTTATTCTTCGCGTATTTTACAACAGCGCTATGGCAATGGGTGCTGTTACCCGTAGCTTTATTAATGGCACCAATACATGGAGTTATTATCAATTGGTTTGCTCATATTTATGGCTATGTAAACTATAAAATGAGTAACACTAGTAAAAATTTATTCCCTTTCGATTTTTTAATGATGGGTGAAGGATATCATAACAATCACCATAAACATGCCACTAGCGCAAATTTTGGTGTAAAATGGCATGAAATTGATGTTACCTATGTCATCATGAGGTTATTACACTTTTTAGGTTGTATTCAGCTAAAAGCGGTTCCTGTAAAGCAGTAATTCAATCTTTCGTGCTTGTTACAGTTTATTTACAAAAGGATTCCAAATGATGGAATCCTTTTGTATTAAAAATAGTTTGACCTGTTTATTTCCTGTTTTTCTTTTTTGAAACTTCAGAGTTTGTGCCTGTATTTTTTGTAGTAGCAATATAATTTGACAATATTTTATCAACAAGCTCTTCCTTTGTTAAATGATGGAAAATGGTTTTAATTTTAGATTTAAAATCTTCCGATACCATTTTATTAACTTTCGTTTTAAATATTTTATTTGCCCAAATTAAGCCATTATTTTCTTCAATACTTTTTGCATCTGCCTTTTTAAAAGCGTCAAATCGAATGTCTAATGCCTTTTCAAAGTCAGAAATATCTTGTGCTTCTTCTTTTTGAATAATAGTTAAAGACAAACCACTTGCTCCTGCCCTTGCCGTTCTTCCACTTCTATGCACGTACGCATCATAGGTATCTGGTAAGTGATAATTTACTACATACGAAACATCTTTTACATCAATTCCACGTGCAGCTAAATCTGTAGCTACTAAAATATCAATATGACCTTCTCTAAATTGACCCATGATTCGATCTCTAATTCCTTGGGTTAAACTACCGTGAATGGCTCCTGAAGAAAATTTATTAATGGCTAAATTTTTTGCTAATTTGTTAACGGCTGCTTTCGTTTTACAAAAAATAATACCCCTTTGTCCAGATTTTGAATTTAAAAAATGCAGCAACACCTCTAATTTTTCAATAGGATCTACAACTACATATTGATGATCGATACCTTGATGCCCTAAAGTTGCCATGTTTGCTTCAATTTGAACTACATGTTTAGACATATAATTTTGAACCAATTGTTTGATCGTTCCTGGCATTGTTGCTGTAAAAAGCAATGTTCTTCTAGCTTTCGGAATTTCTTTGATAATACTATCGAGTCCTTCTTTTAAAGCAGTAACCATTTCATCTGCTTCATCTAAAATGAAATAAGAAATATTTTTAATATTTACAGCCTCTCTTTTAACTAAATCTGCCAAACGGCCCGGAGTTGCCACAATAATATGTGTTGTTTCTTTCAACCGATCTATTTGAGGTTTTATAGGAATTCCACCACAAATAGTAGCAATAGAAACTTGGGGAGTGTATTTTGAAAAAGAGCTTAAATTAGCCGAAATTTGTTGTCCCAATTCTCTTGTGGGTGCCAAAATTATTGCTTGAATATCATTGTTGTTTACGTCTATTAATTGCAATAGCGGCAATCCAAATGCAGCTGTTTTACCAGTACCTGTTTTCGCCAATGCCACCACATCTTCTTGTTGATTTAGAAAAATCGGAATTGCCTTTTTTTGAATTTCTGTAGGCGTAGTAATTTTTAAATCATGTAAACCTTTTTGTAATGCTGAGGTAATTCCTAAATCTGAAAACTGTAATGACATAAAATATATTTTTGGGAACGCGAATGAATGGTGGTTTTTTGCAGCTGATCTCTTTACGGAATTCTATTTCTAAAGAAACTGCTAAAACCTTAAATATAATATACTAAAAAAGCCCATCTTTATAGACGGGCTTTTTTTGAAAAAATATGAATTTATATTAGATAACTTTTACGTTAACTGCATTTAATCCTTTGTTTCCTTCTTGTAAGTCAAATTCAACTTGGTCACCTTCTCTGATTTCATCTACTAATCCAGAAATGTGTACGAAATGATCTTTATCAACTCCTTCTTCTGTAATAAATCCAAATCCTTTAGATTCATTGAAAAACTTTACTGTACCTTTACTCATCTTGTTATAATTTAATTTGTAATATTATTGTGCAAATATCGCACCTTTAGATTAAATAAAGCACATAATTATAAAAAAATCATGCTTTTTTATTAAAATTTATTAAAAACCCTTATTGTCATTGATAAAACAAAGGCTCTTAAACTCCGTAAATTCTTACTTTTTTCTTTTTTAAACGAGAATTATTTAAATTTTGTTGCAATTCAGAAGCTAAATTGGCAGGAACTGCCACAAAAGCACAATCTTGTTTGAGCTCTATATCCCCTAATTGATCCTTTGTTAACTTTCCTTGTTTTATAAATAGACCCGCAATGTCTCCTTTTGATATTTTATCCTTTCTTCCCCCAGAAATAAATAAAGTTTCCCAAAATACTGGTTTTCTCTCCGCTTGTTTAGAAATATTCTCTAAATCAGCATGTTTGATAAAGTCTGGCAAGCGCTCTTCTTTCCATTTTAAGACATAGGCGGTACCTTTTGCAGCAACTCTCGCAGTTCGCCCATTTCTATGCGTAAACTCCTCAAGTTCTCTTGGGAGTTCATAATGAATGATATATTTCATTTCTGGAACATCAATTCCTCTTGCTGCTAGGTCTGTAGCAATTAAAATTTGATTGGTTCCATTTCTAAACTTTATCAAAGAACGTTCTCTGTCTTTTTGTTCCATTCCACCACTGAAACAACCATGCTTAATGTTTTTACTTTCTAAAAAAGCACTTACATTATTGATACTGTCTTTTAAATTACAGAAAATAATTCCTTGCTGATTCCCTAAAAAATTTAATAAATGCAATAATGTATTTAACTTATTTTTTGCAGGAGACAGCACTGTTTTTATGACTAACTTAGAGGTGGTAGCCTTCAAGTAATTCACCGTATTCGGTTTGTCTAGCCTTACAAAATCAGGAATTTCAACACCCTGTGTTGCAGATGTTAAGATTCTTTTATTTAAAGAGATTAATTGATTGATAAACTCCCTCATTTCGTATTCGAAACCAACTTCTAAGGACTTGTCAAATTCATCTAAAATAAGTGTTTTGATGTGGTCTGTAGAAAAACGTTCATTTGCAAAATGATCTGAAATCCTTCCTGGAGTTCCAATTAAAATTGCAGGTACGTGTTTCAATTCTATTTTATCTTTAGACATCGGTCTACCTCCGTATACTGCATTTACTTTATATCCTGAACCCATAGAACGTATTACTTGTTCTATCTGAATTGCCAATTCTCTTGAAGGTACTAAAATTAAAGCTTGTATTTCTTTAATGTTTGGATCTAAAAATTCTAGCAATGGTAAAGCGAATGCTAAAGTTTTACCGGTTCCTGTTGGGGATAGTAGAATGGTATTTACATTTTTTTTTATGGTTGCAATAGCTTCCTCTTGCATAGGATTTAACTGAGTAATTCCCAGTTTTTGTAATATTTCTTCTTGTCCTTTTATATGATTCGCCATTTCTTAACTTTTAACTTTAGTTTAAACTAACGGGCAAAGATAGTTAGAGTTGGTTGGTATTGACTACAATTACCAAAAATATTCATAGTTTTGTACTCTTTTAAAAAAATATAGCCATGCTAAAACAAAAGTTAAAACCTTACAACGTAATTCTTGCTTCTGGCTCTCCAAGAAGACAGCAGTTTTTTAAAGATTTAGATATTAATTTTTCTGTTCAACTTAAAGAGGTCGAAGAAAAATATCCAAAAGAACTAAAAGCAGCAGAAATTACAGACTTTTTAGCCGATTTAAAATCGAAAGCATTTACAGGTTTACAAGAAAAAGATTTACTTATTACCTCGGACACCATTGTTTGGTTAGAAAACAAAGCCTTGGGAAAACCAAAAGACGCAAAAGAAGCTTTTACGATGTTAAGAGCGCTGTCTGGCAAGAAACACAAAGTAATTACATCCATTTCCATCAAGAGTCTTTCTTTTCAAAAAATTATAAATGACAGTACCACCGTAAATTTTAAAGAACTTTCTGATGAAGAAATTCAGTATTATATCAACAATTACAAACCTTTTGACAAGGCTGGTGCCTATGGCATTCAAGAATGGATTGGTTTTATTGGGATAGATAGTATTGAAGGAAGTTATTTTAATGTTGTAGGATTGCCAATTCACAAGCTATATGATGAATTAATGAAGCTGTCTTAAAGCCACTGCGGAAATAAATGGACCTTTGAGAAGACTTTTCGGTTAGATGTTAAAAAGTCTTCCTTCTATTCTGTTTTTTCTTTCCTCAAAGAGAAATAAAAGTTTATTTTTACGAAAATTTTACAACACAACACTTTACAACTTTATAATGAAAAAATACACGTACACAGAAAAAAAAGACACCCGTTCAGGTTTCGGCGATGGCTTAACAGAGTTAGGAAGAACAAACCCAAACGTAGTTGCCTTATGTGCAGATTTAGTGGGTTCTCTTAAGATGGATCAATTTATCAAAGAAAATCCAGAGCGCTTTTTCCAGATTGGAATTGCAGAAGCGAACATGATTGGGATCGCTGCCGGCCTAACAATCGGAGGTAAAATTCCGTTTACAGGAACCTTTGCTAATTTCTCAACCGGCAGAGTGTATGATCAAATTCGCCAATCTGTTGCGTATTCTGGGAAAAATGTAAAAATATGTGCTTCGCACGCAGGAGTTACCTTAGGAGAAGATGGCGCAACACATCAAATATTAGAAGACATTGGTTTGATGAAGATGTTACCGGGAATGACTGTTATTAATACCTGTGATTATAATCAAACAAAGGCTGCAACCTTGGCAATTGCAGATTTCGAAGGCCCCGTATATTTACGTTTTGGAAGGCCTAAAGTACCGGTATTTATGCCTGCTGATGAAAAGTTTGAAATTGGAAAAGGAATTCAATTGACAGAAGGTACCGATGTAACAATTGTTGCCACTGGGCACTTAGTATGGGAGTCTCTGCAAGCAGCTGAGCAATTAGAGGCAGAAGGGATTGCTGTAGAAGTTATCAATATTCATACAATTAAGCCTTTAGACGAAGCTATAATTTTAAAATCTGTAGCAAAAACAGGATGCATCGTTACCGCTGAAGAGCATAATAAATTAGGTGGATTGGGTGAAAGTGTAGCCAGAACCTTAGCTTTAAATACACCTACTCCACAGGAGTTTGTAGCCACCAATGATACTTTTGGAGAATCTGGAACACCAGAACAACTGATGGCAAAATATGGTTTGGATGCTGCCGCCGTAGTAAAAGCAGTCAAAAGAGTAATCGCAAGAAAATAAAATATAAAACTATGAAAAAAACAATTTTAATCTGCTGTATTGCTTTTGCATGCAGTCAACTAACCACAGCCCAAGTAAGCTTTGGTTTAAAAGGAGGAGTAAACTATAACTCTGAAAGTATTACCAATGCTAGTGCAAATGTTTTTGAAGGCGCTGAGAGTAAAACGGGGTACCATGCAGGTATTTGGTTGCGCTTTAAGGTTCCTGTAGTAGGTTTATATATACGCCCAGAATTGGTGTATACAAACCTAAAAAGTGACGTTCTTTACAAACCAACCAATACAACTACTGCTTATAATTTCCAGAAAATTGACATTCCTGTATTGTTGGGTAAAAAGTTTTTTGGTATTGGCAATGTATTTATCGGACCTTCTTTTCAATACATACTTAGTTCAGATTTTAGTGCTGACAGCATTTCTGATATAGATGCAAAAGGTTTTACTGTTGGCTTGCAATTTGGTGGCGGTATCGAATTGGGGAAATTAGGAATTGATGTGCGTTGGGAAAGAGGATTTAATACGATAGAATCTAAATTTATTAATAATGAAGATGTTACGTTTGATACCAGAATAGATCAAATTATTTTTGGTTTGTCTTATAAATTATAAGAGAAAAAAGTTAAAAAAAAGGCTCTTGATTTCTCAAGAGCCTTTTTTTTTATTTATAATTTATAAGAAGCGCTTTATATGCCTAAATCGTTGGGTTCAAATAGTCTGGCACCCCAGGCTGACTGTTATCACTAAAATCATTTTCTAAGTCTCCGTCATCATTGGCGTCTTCCTCTGAGGACGGTCTTCCGTCATTATCATGATCTGTAAATTGAACAAAGTCCAACAACTCAACATTAAACATTAAATTTTGATTCACTAGAGAACTTCCATAATTATTTGGATTTAGAGAAGTATAGGACAATCCAGAAGGTATAAATAAAATACCTTTCCCTCCCTCTAAATAGGTTATCGGCCCATTATATGTGTCACCGTTGTCTTCTTTCTTTAAATAACCACCTTTCAAGTTCGCAAATCCAAATGACCAACCTCTTACGGCTAATCGTTCGTATGAAAACCAAGCTCCAGAAGTATTAGCATCAAAAACAGTACTTAGCTCCGAACTGGAAAGTATACTTTGTCCTGAATACTTTGCATAAATAGAATCTGACACTGCAGGGTTTCCCTTGTCATCCGCTGCTTCACCAAAATCTGGGTGTATCGGGTTTCCTTCTTTTATATGATATATATATAACGTATAGTCCAAATCATTTCTCTTAGCATCCATGATTGTTAACTTTTCTTGCTCATCAAATAGCGCAATTTCTCCTTCTACTAAAGTTTTTACAGAATCCGTTGCCATGTCATAATAATTATTCTTTAAAAACTTAATAATAGAATCATTATCAGAAATAGCCAAAGCCTCATGATTAATATCAGCAAAGGGGTTTACAAAAGCGTTATTATCATCATCACATGAATAGATTAGGGCCACACCTAACAACAATAGTAAAAAAATATGTTTTATTTTATTCATTTCATCTTAAAATTTAAGGCTGCAATCTACCATTTTTATACCTTTGTAAAAAGACAAACATTATATTTTAACTTTTTTTATGAGAATTGACAAATATTTATGGTGTATCCGTATTTTTAAGACGAGAAGCATCGCAACAACTGCTTGTAAAAAAGGTCAAGTTAAAATGGATGCCAAAAGTGTAAAGCCTTCAAGAGATATTTTTGGAGGAGAATTAATTGTCATTCGAAAAAATCAAATTAACTATCAAATAAAAGCTTTAGCTTTACCAGAAAGCAGAGTGGGTGCTAAATTGGTAGATCAATATAAAAAAGATGTGACCCCAAAGGAGGAATTTGAAAAAATGGAGCTTTTGAAGTATTCCAAAGACTATTACCGGGAAAAAGGTGTGGGCAGACCCACCAAAAAAGACCGAAGAGATATAGACAATTATCAAGAAGATACAACCGAGGACCTATGATTTCAGAAAACCATATTATTTTAAGCAATGCACAAATAAATCAAAAAATAAAACGAATTGCATACCAAATTTACGAAAGTAATAGTGATGAGAAAGAAGTTGTTATTGCAGGTATTATAGGAAATGGATATGCCTTTTCAAAAAAAATTGCAGAAGTGCTAACCCAGATATCTACTTTAAAAGTTACGCTTTGCGAAGTTATAATCGACAAGAAAAAACCTTTGTCACCCATCACTACCTCCTTGTCAGTAGAGCATTACATCAACAAACCTCTTGTATTAATAGATGATGTACTCAACTCTGGAACTACCTTAATTTACGGAATCAAGCATTTCTTAGCGGTGCCATTAAAGCGTTTTAAAACGGCGGTACTGGTCAATAGAAATCACAAAAAATATCCTGTAAAAGCAGATTTCAAGGGAATCTCCTTATCCACCTCTATTAAAGAGCACGTACAAGTAGCCTTTACCGGAACAGAAGCAATTGCTTATTTAATGTAGTGCAATCCTCAATGCTGTTGTAATTTCTAAAATAGATTTTGCATCTGTGGACAAAATTATTTTGGCTTGCTCGTAGAAAAATCTTCTTTCAAAAAGATGTTTTGCAACAAACTCCGGTATTTTATCATCTGCTAAATTTGCAATCAAAGGCCGGCTGTTTTTTTCAGCAGTTAGCCTAGCAACTAAAGTAGGAATACTCACTTTTATATACACAGATTTCGCTAGTGACGCTAGTATTAACGACATATTATCTCCATAACAAGGAGTACCACCTCCCAAAGAAAGTACAAAGTCAGTATCTGCATTTAAAAGTTCTTTTAAATACCTACTTTCAAGGCCTCGAAAATAAATTTCTCCTTTTACTTTAAAAATCTCTGAAATACTCTGATTTTCTCTCTTGACAATGTATGCATCTAAGTCTATGAAATTCATAAACAGCTTTTTAGAAATTTCTTTACCGATGGTAGATTTTCCAGAAGCCATGTACCCTAAAAGTATAATTTTCATTTATTTTTATATTTAGACAAATATCGAAAAAAAAATCATTTTTATGCCATTAATTTCAATGATTGCCATTATATTTGCACCCGCTAAGGTAAAAGATTGACCTGGTAGCTCAGTTGGTAGAGCATCTCCCTTTTAAGGAGAGGGTCCTGGGTTCGAGCCCCAGCCCGGTCACAAAAAAAAGTTAAGCGTAAGCTTAACTTTTTTACTTTAGTATTTAGCGCACGTGGCGAAATTGGTAGACGCGCAGCCTTGAGGGGGCTGTGAATGCAAGTTCATGGAAGTTCGAGTCTTCTCGTGCGCACTTTTTATATAATATTGTACTAATTCACCTACTCAAAACAGCTATTTTAGTATTTCACAGGACCGTTTTAAAGTTGGAAGTCGATTTCTAGAAGCCTGCCTTTCTCAAACTAAAAATTAGACATAAAAAAAGGACTTTTCTATCCCTCATTTCGTGCATTACCTGTACTTAAATATTCTTTCAATAGGACTAAATCTGAAGAATTTTTAAATTTTGAATACAAACAAAGTTTGCCATTGGATGAAATGTACTTTGTTCCAGAATTGACAAGGAATATTTCGGAATTTCCAGAAAAAATTTACATTTAATTTTAGGGTTAATATTTATTATTGGAGATGGACATTTAAACAAGGTCGATAAAAAAAAATGTACCCACTAAACGTATAACGCTGAAAATAGGTTATCGAGTTTTTCAACAGTAAAAGGCTTTTGTAAAACAACATCTATCCCATGCTCTTTTTTAACTTTAGCATCAATACTCCAACCAGAAACTGTAATAATTTTTATATCCTTAGAAAAATCATTTCTAACTTTTTTTATAAACTCCCATCCATTCATTTCAGGCATACCAATATCGGTAAACACCAAATCATATCGATTTTCGTGAAGATGCGCTAAGGCAGTTTTTCCACTATTTGCAATTGTACAAGTATGCCCCATAAGTTCAATGAGTTCACAAACATCCTTTGTAATCATTACATCATCATCCACCCACAATATATTGAACACTTCTTTTTCTTGGGGCTTAGTTTCTATGGTTTCTTTCGCCTCCTCTTTATGAATTGCAGGAAAACTGATTTCGAAAGTAGTTCCTTCATTAGGTTTAGAGGTCTTAACAGTTATATCACCATTGTAATCTTTGATTGTATTATAAACACCACTCATTCCTAGTCCTCTTCCTAATTTAAATCCTTTTGTACTAAAAAAAGGTTCAAATACTTTTATCTTCGTCTTCTCATCCATACCGAAACCCGTATCGGTAAAAGTTGCAAATACCTGTTTCCCTCTGCAGCTGGTGGTAATCTTAATGTCTCCTCCTTTGGGCATTGCTTCAATGCTATTCTTAATCAAATTATGGATAGCTGACTTCAAAACTCCTTTGTGGCCCTCAAATTTAGGAATGTCTTTAAAATCAGTAATCATTCGAAAACGCAATCCTTTTTTTTCCATACCGTCTTTCCATAACGGACGCGACTGGTCTAAACTTTCTTCAATCAAGACATTAAAATCAATTTGCTCAATTTTTTTTGCATCATTTTCTGAATCTCCAAATTTTTGTAAAGCATCTACTCTACTTGCCGCATCCGCAATAATACCACTGATATTATTTAAACGATCAGCACTTTTACTTGACAGGTTCTTCTGAAGTTTGATAACCTCCAAGTTTCCAGAGATTTGTTGCAATGAGTTGTTAAAATCATGAGCTATAGAAGAAGACATTTCTCCAATTGCCTTTATTCTTTGATGCTTTATTTGGTCTTTTTCAAGCAATTTCTGTGCAGTAAAGTCTATATTAGCACCGGTAAGACTAACCACTTCTCCGGAACTCCCCAGAGTTGTTTTACAAATAGATCTTAAGGTTTTTTGGATACCATTTGGAAGATTAACTCGAACTTCAACATCGTATGGAACGCCAAATTCAACAGCAGCCTTGTACGTACTTGTAAACAACTCCAGATCCTCTTTGTGCACTCTTTGAATTAGTGTTTCAAAGGTTGGGAGCCCTTTTCGAGAATCTAAACCCCATAAATTAAAAGTTTCATCAGACCATTCCGCTTTTTGAGTTGGAGGGTGAAAAACCCAACTTCCTACACTTGCCAACTCTTGCGTGTGATTCAATCTCTTTTCACTCTTTTCTAATTTTAATATTGCAGCTATTTTTTCCTGCTCAATCTTTACTCTATCAGTATGTTCTATAAAACTGATGACAATTTCTTTTATTTCTCCAGTATCGCTTAACGAGGCACAACCATTAACTTTGGCCCATGTAATTGTATTTCTATCCGGATGTACAACACCAACAATACTGTTTTTTATTGACTTTTTAGTCCGTGCAATTCTATTTACTGGGTAGTCTGATACAGGTAAAGGAGACTTATCTGCTTTTACAAACTTCCAAATTGGGCTAATAGTTTTTAAGCCTCTAAGCTGGTCATCGGACAAGCCTAATATTTCAGAGGCTCGAATATTACTTGTTATAATAGAGGTGTCTGGACCATGCACTAAAACTCCCGCCTCCATACTTAAAATTAGCATGCGGAACCTTGCTTCACTTTCTTCGGCATCCTGCTTAGAACTAATTAAACTTTGCGTCTGTTTTTCTTGTAGCTTATTTTGAGTTAATAACTCCTTGTTTGCCTTTAATAATTCTAGATGTGTCGCATTTTGTATTGTAATATCTCGAATTATTGAAGTTATTTTAATTATTTTTTTTTCATTTCGCTCGATATTTACGTTCCACTCCGTTTCACGTATTTCACCCGAAGAACTCATTTGCCTATTTTCGAAATGAAACGTATTTTTTTTCAAATGTTGCCACTTTATGAATTTAGCTTTAATTTTCTCTTGATCCTCAGGGTGTACAAAATCAAAAACAATTTTACCTAAGCATTTTCCAGGTGATAACCCGTAGAATTTTTTTGAAGCATGGTTTATGAATTCTATCTTGCCATTTTTGTTAACAACAACTATTAAGTCTTTGCTTGAATTTAAGATATCTTGATATAAAACATCACTCTTAAGCAATGCTTTATTATTTTTTACTTTTGCATCAACCTTCAATTTATCAACCAAATTCTGCAGTGCTTCATATGTGGGTTTCTTAATTGAATTCATGGTACACCGTATTAATTTGGATACTATAAATGTTTTTTTTTGTTCTTTGCAAGCAACTAAAGAGAAACATTTAAACCTCCTAAAGGGAGTTGCTACTAATTTTTTTTAACCAGATCCTTTGAAAGGTATTGAATTTAATCGCACCAAAGGCTTTTTTTAACAGTTATAAATAAATCCCGGCATATCATAGTTGATTGCATTGCGCAAAGAACATGGGGTCGGTTTTAAAAATAAAAAATAATTAAATTTATAGCATATAAAATATTTGCTATAAAAAACATTCCCTTTAAGCGGATGTGAAATTGCTAAAATTAAAATTAAATTAGCCGCGTTCATCCGCAAAAATACATTTTACAAACAAAAATATTTCTGCACATTGCTTTCAATAATCATGATTTTTTTGCCTTAGTTCCCCTTCTATTTAACAGCTCTAGTGCTAACTAAAAATTGACCATTGTTAGTAAACTAAAAACGTGACATTATTGGATCCTTAGTTCTTTTTTGAATTCTAAAAACAAAATTAACTAGATTTTTCTTATTTAATATTTGGCACAATCAAGCCTAAGAAACGAAAGGAACTTTGATTTCTAATGAGGTTTATCTTTTTAAAATAAGGACATCTTTTTTAAACGTACTAATAAAAATAGCGCAAATACAACATTCTAAAACTAAGACGAGGTACTACTTTACTGTCTTGTAAGTATCGTCCCATTTTTTTTCAACTGGCTTGTCTTTTAGTTTTCCTAAAGATTTGGCAACAATCATTGAAACGGTAGCATCTCCAGTAACATTGACCGTAGTTCTCATCATATCTAAAGGGCGATCCACTGCAAAAATTAATGCCAATCCAATAGGTAGTAATTCTTCAGGGAAACCTACAGATTCCAATACAATAACCAACATTACCATCCCAGCACTTGGAACCGCGGCAGATCCGATAGAAGCTAATAATGCAGTTAAAACAATTACTAATTGGTTGGAGAACGTTAAGCCTTCTGGCCAAATTACCTGCATGATAAATACCGCCGCAATTGCCTGATATAAACTCGTCCCATCCATATTTATTGTAGCCCCTACCGGTAAAACAAATCCAGAAACTTCTTTGTCCACTCCTAAGTGCTCTTCTACTCTTTCCATAGTTACGGGAAGCGTTGCTGCACTAGAACTTGTAGAAAATGCTAATAATTGTGCAGGACTAATTTGTTTTAAAAACCATAAAGGAGATTTTTTTGTGTACACCTTTACTAAAACGAGATAAAAAGCAATCATTAAAAGTAAGCCCCCAACGACACAAGACGCATAGACTAATAATTTTAAAAGAATTTCAATATCATCAAAAGCAATAATCACATTTGCTAATAATGCAAATACAGCATAGGGTGCGAAAAGCATAATTAGGTCCACCATTTTCATGACCATTTCATTTAAAGAATCAAAAAAATCTACCAATGGTTTTGCTTTTTTCTCTGGAATTAAGAGTAAAGAAATTCCAACAAACAGTGCAAAAAAGATAATTTGTAACATACTTGCATCCACAAAAGACTGAAAAATATTACTAGGAAAAATATCTATTAATGCCTGCAATGGTCCTGCATCTTTTTGAACCGAAGCTTTTACCAACTTATCTGTTACTCCAAGATCTGTTTCATACTTCGCTTTAATTTTCTCGATGGTATCCGCAGACATTCCTGCTCCTGGCTTCACTGTATTTACAATCAATAAACCAATTATAATGGCAATTAGCGTAGTTCCTACATAAATAGAGATGGTTCTAAAACCCATCTTTTTAATTTTGGAAATATCCTTTAAATCTGAAATCCCTTTAATTAAAGAGGCCAATATTAAAGGAACCGCAATTAATTTTAAAAGATTAATAAAAATAGTTCCAAAAGGCTTGATCCAATCGGTTACAAATCCTTTTCCTCCAGCTACAGAGTTCATTACAAATCCAAAAGCGATACCAAGTACCATTCCTATTAAAATTTTCCAATGCAGTGCTACTTTCTTCATAAAACTATTTAAAATGTTAAGAAATTGAAAGATATATAAATAATTAAAAACCGACCTGCCTTTGCTGGTATAATCTGCAGTATTTATAAAAAACATTCCTTATGAATATCAAAACAACTCCTTAGCCAACTGATCTTCAATAAAAAATAAATTTAGCGGAGTATTTATTTATAATCGCAAAAGTTAGAAAAAAAGAGATCTATACTTCTTTCTTTTGATAACAAGAGGTATAAATAGCCTCATACACGGGAAGAATACTTTCTAAAGAAAATTGGCGTGTATGGTTTTTAGCATTTTGTTTAAATTTTTCTAAAATTGCATCTTCTTTGGAGATCGCTATCGCATTTTTGGCCATGTCTGCCACATCACCTAAATTACTTAAATATCCGGTGACTCCTTGAATATTCACTTCAGGAAGACCTCCAGTATTTGTTGAGATAACTGCTGTTCCTGCTGCCATCGCTTCGAGCGCAGCCAAACCAAAACTTTCCGTTTGTGAAGGCAATAGAAAAACATCTGTATAGCAGAGAATCTTTGTTACTTCTGTACTATTTCCTAAAAAAAAGACCTCTTCCGTAATATTTAATTCCTTGACTAATTTTTCTGCTTTTACTCTTTCTGGTCCTTCTCCGATCATTAATAATTTAGAGGGAACTTCTTTTCTAACCTCATTAAAAATACGCACTACATCTTCCACTCTTTTTACAGGTCTAAAATTACTGACATGTGTAAAAATTCTTTCATGCGGTTTTGCCAAGGCAAAACGCTTGCATTCTTCTTTGTGTGCGCTGTCGTATTTGTCAATATCTATAAAGTTATAGATAACTTTAATATCGTTCGTAATATTGAATAATTTATTCGTTGTATCCCTTAGATTATTGGATACTGCGGTGACTACATCTGAGTTATTAATACTGAATTCGACGGCTGTCTTATAATTAGGATGGCTTCCCACCAAGGTAATATCAGTTCCGTGAAGTGTCGTTACCACACGCACGTCCAAGCCTTTTTCTTTTAGCATCTGTTTTGCCATATACGCTGCATATGCGTGCGGAATTGCATAGTGTGCGTGTATGACGTCTAAATCATGTTTTTTTACAACTTCAACCATTTTACTCGACAATGCTAGTTCATAGGGTTGATACTCAAACAAAGGGTACTCTTCAATTACTACTTGATGAAAATGCAAGTTGTGTGACAAGAAATCCAAACGAACCGGCTGGTTATAGGTTATAAAATGTACTTCATGCCCTTTATCTGCCAAAGCCATTCCCAACTCTGTAGCTACTACTCCACTTCCACCAAAAGTTGGATAACAAACGATTCCTATTTTCATTCTTTGTGTCAGTATTATATAATTTCAGCGAATACATAGTGCTGTATAATTTCCCTTTGTAAAGGTACCAATATTCCGAATCTTTATTTAAAAAAAAACATAAAAAAAGAGTCTCCCAATGAACATGAAAAACTCTTTTTATCTTAATTTTATTTTTTTTAAAAATCTCCTAAAGTTTCAGGATTTTGAGCTAAAGCATTTTCTAATTGCGCATCACTTGGTGCTTTCCCGTGCCAAGCGTGGGTATGCATCATAAAATCCACGCCATTACCCATTTCTGTATGTAACAAAACACACACGGGCTTTCCTTTTCCTGTCAATGTTTTTGCTTTGGACAAACCTGCTAATATTGCTTCAATATCATTCCCTTTTTCAATGTCTAAAACATCCCAACCAAAAGCTTCGAATTTTGCACGAATACTTCCCATGGCTAAAACATCATCTGTAGCCCCGTCAATTTGCTTTCCGTTTAAATCTACCGTTGCAATTAAATTATCTACCTTCTTTGCAGATGCATACATAATTGCCTCCCAGTTCTGACCTTCTTGCAATTCTCCATCTCCATGCAAAGTATAAACAATTTTAGCATCCCCGTTTAATTTTTTCGCTTGCGCAACTCCCAAACCAACAGACAACCCTTGTCCTAAAGAACCGGAAGCTATTCTTACTCCTGGCAAACCTTCATGGGTTGTTGGGTGTCCTTGCAACCTTGAATCCAACAATCTAAAAGTAGCTAATTCTGAAACTGAGAAAAAACCACTATGTGCTAAAACACTATAAAAAACAGGTGAAATGTGCCCATTAGAAAGAAAAAACAAATCTTCATTTTTTCCATCCATTGAAAAATCCGTAGAATACTCCATTACTTCTTGGTATAAACAAGTAATAAACTCTGCACAGCCTAAAGAACCTCCTGGGTGCCCAGAATTTACTTTGTGAACCATACGTAAAATATCTCTGCGTACTTGTTGCGTAAAATCTTGTAATTGTTGTGTTGTTGGCATTTTATTAATTTAATTTAGGGACAAAAGTAATTTTTTTAGTAGCAACTTACAAGATTATTTATACCCAAAAAACAAGGTTATTAACAATTAAAATGAAATTGTTACTCATTATCGCTTCAAAAGTTATGTTTTTTGCTTTTTTTTCTTCGCTGCAGGAAATAGCACATTATTTAAAATTAAGCGATAGCCTGGTGACGTTGGATGTAGGTCTAACTCTGTTTTGGGATCACCAATTCTATGCGTATAGTCTTCAGGATCGTGCCCCCCATAAAAAGTAAACATTCCTTTCCCGATGGTTCCGTGAATATAACGGGCCTCTCTATTCAACATATGCTCTCCTAAAACGAGCACATTGCTTTTCACTGTGCTACGGTCAAAAGAAGTGGTCTGTCCCATAAAACCCTTTACTAAAGTAGTATGATTCTGAGTTAACATAGTCGGTACGGGATCCCATTTTGCTGAAAATGCTACCAGGGAAAAATAATCTGAAGTCTTGGGGATTTTACGCTTCCTAGTCATGTCTATTGAAGAAAACTCATAGGTTTTTGGATTCCTAATTAGCTGGTAATTTTTAAAAGCAAATGTTTTATTATAGTTGAGTTTCGATTGGTAGTCTACTGAAGTCGCATCGCCATCGAACATTGCCTCTGCAATATCAATGCCTTCAGCAGACAGTGCAATGTCAAAACTATCTGTTGCAGAGCACATGGCAAACATAAAGCCTCCGCCGACCACATAATCTCTAATTTTTTTAGCAACTGCTAGTTTTTCCTGTGACACTTTAGCATATCCGAGGGTACTTGCTAATTTTTCTGCCCTTTGCTTTGCTGCGATATACCAAGGAACTGCTCTAAAAGATCCGTAAAAGCGCCCATATTGCCCGGTAAAATCTTCATGATGCAAATGCAACCATTCATAAATAAGTAATTTATCGGCTAAAACCTCCGTGTCATAAATAACATCAAAAGGAATTTCAGCATAGGTCAATACCATGGTAACGGCATCATCCCAAGGCATCTTATCTTTTGGCGAATAGACTGCAATTTTAGGTGCTTTTTCTAAGGTTACTGCGTCTTGATTGGAAGAAGGTGCCGCAATTTTTTCTAATATTATTTGCGCTTTGATATCTGAAATTATTTGATAGGAAACGCCCCGAACTTTACATTCGTTTGAAATAATTTTATTGTTTTCAATTAGAAAAGCGCCACCGTCATAATTTAATAACCATTTTGATTTTAAACCTGCTTCCAAAGAAAAATACACAATTCCGTAAGCTTTTAGATGGTTTTTTTGATTCGAAGCGCTCATAGGCACGTAAATAAAGGAGGCCCAACTTGGATTTGAAATCAGAAAAAACAAAAGTATGAGTAGCCCTTTTTTCATATGAAAACGAAAATACACAATTACTTTGGAGCAATTGTGTATTTCTATAATTTTATAAAAACTATCCTTTTTAAAATGGAACATCATCACTCCCAAAAGCATCTTTCGGTTCAATTCTTTGATCTGGAAAATCGGTGTTCATCGCGGATTGAAATTCTGAACTAAAACCTTCGTCCAAATCGGAGAATTTTGCTAGATGTCCTGTAAATTTCAAACGAATATTATCCAATCCACCATTTCTATGTTTTGCAACAATAAATTCCCCTTGCCCCTCACATGGTGTATGTTCATCGTCATCCCATTCTGTCATTCCGTAATATTCTGGACGGAAAATAAAAGATACGATATCAGCATCCTGCTCAATGGCACCAGATTCACGTAAATCAGAGAGTAACGGTCTTTTACTCCCTCCACGTGTTTCTACAGCACGTGATAATTGAGACAGTGCAATTACCGGCACTTCTAATTCTTTTGCTAATGCTTTTAAGTTTCTAGAAATCATAGAGATTTCTTGTTCACGGTTTCCACCTGACTTGCCACCGGCTGTCATTAATTGTAAGTAATCAATTACAATAATTTTTACACCGTGTTGAGATACTAATCTTCGTGCTTTTGCACGCAAATCAAAGACAGAAAGTGATGGGGTATCATCTATAAAAATAGGCGCATCTGACAACTTTTTAACCTTTACATTTAGTTGCTCCCACTCATGTGGTTCTAAGTTTCCTTTTCTTAATTTTTCTGAAGTTAGGCCCGTTTCAGAGGAGATCATCCGGGTAATTAACTGCACAGAAGACATCTCCAGTGAGAACACGGCAACACCGTGACCAAAATCAATTGCCATATTTTTGGCCATCGAAATTACAAATGCTGTCTTTCCCATACCAGGACGGGCCGCAATAATTACTAAATCCGAAGGTTGCCATCCAGAAGTTAAAGCATCTAATTTGGTAAAACCCGTTTCTAATCCAGACATTCCTTCAGAATTTCCAATTTCTTGAATTTTAGCTAAAGCTTGCTTTACAAGAGAACCGGCATCTTCAGAACTCTTTTTCAAATTCCCTTGAGTAACTTCAAAAAGTTTTGCTTCTGCATCGTCTAACAACTCAAAAACATCAGTCCCATCGTCGTAGGCATTTTCAATAATTTCGCTTGAAATAGAGATTAATTTACGCTGAATGTATTTTTGAAGTATAATTCTTGCATGAAATTCGATGTGTGCTGAAGACGCTACTTTTTGCGTCAATCGAATGAGATATAAATCACCACCAACAAACTCTAACTTTCCATTCTTTTTTAACAGGTTTGACACCGTTAATAAATCAATAGGTTCTGAGTTTTGGAACAATTCATAAATAGCAGCATATACTTCGTTGTGTTTTTGGTCATAAAAGGCATCTGCACTTAAAACGTCAATTACATCATCAATTCCTTTTTTATCAATCATCATTGCACCCAACACCGCCTCCTCAAGCTCTACCGCCTGAGGTGGAATTTTACCTTTTTCAAGACTAATAATTCTACTTTTATCAGTCTTTTTTACTGGGTTTGCATTCGTTTTCTCCATAATAACAAAGGTACTTTTTTACTTGGTTCTCCTCTCTAAAATCACATTTAAATTTGTAAACAATAATTGTAAACTAAATTGTTATTATCTTGTTAATAACCAGACAACTTCTATTTTAATAGATTATTTTTATCCCAATGAAAATAAATAAAAAACAACTTTTCATAGCCCTTTTCCTACCCATACAAATTGTATTGGTGCAATGGGCGGCTAAAAACCCTGAATTTATAGAGCTGTATTATGCCCATGGTATTTATCCGGTAATCTCTTCATTTTTGAGGATTGTTTTTGGTTGGCTGCCTTTTTCTTTTGGAGATCTCTTACTCGGATATTTATTTTTTATTTTTATGCGCTTTATTGTTCGTTTGATTGCGAATAGGTTTCGTAATTTAATTCCAAAACTAATTCACTTTATATCCATATTATCGGGTATCTATTTTTGTTTTTACCTTTTCTGGGGCTTGAATTACTTCAGAGAACCCTTAGCCAAAACCATGCAGTACCCTGTAGAAAATTACAGCACAGATCAGCTTGAAAAAGTAAGTATACGCGTTATTGGAAAATTAAATTATTATCAATTTAAAATTACAAAAAATGATACTGTAAAAGTGGTGAACATCCATGATCAACAAACAATGTATAACATGGCAGCGCTTGGTTACCAGAAGTTATCAAAAGAATATCCG
>Ga0209302_10000407_pt1 | contig 25710 bp, 15 predicted proteins | sample ArcOceMetagenome_2_FD_187445 | JGI IMG/M metagenome (GOLD analysis project Ga0209302, IMG submission 187445) | Marine eukaryotic phytoplankton communities from Arctic Ocean - Arctic Ocean ARC135M Metagenome (SPAdes) (version 2) | ecosystem: Environmental > Aquatic > Marine > Oceanic | place... | reverse complement strand
GCGCTTGCGCCGAGCAACCCACGAAGCGCCGCCGCCGCGGCTCGGCGCGTGGTTGGCGAATTGTGCGTCGCGAGTTTTGTCAGCGCCTTGGCTGATTCGAACCCTTTGTCTTTGTTTGCTTCCACCAATACAAACACGGTTCGCGTCGCGGACGAAGAGTTACTCAACACGTCCAGCAACGAAACACTCGCCGTGGCGGAAAGGGAAACGTCGCTTCGCACGAGCAGCGAAACACACGCCGCGAGGGTCGCGTCGCGATCCTGTATGTCACCAAAGGAAACGTCACACTCATCGAGGTCAAAAAATGGTTCACGCGCGGTCATCACCCTTCCCGCCGCCGCGTGGAGCACCGCGTCCACGGCAAGCGGCGAGTCGTCGCCGCGCAGCGTCGCGATCGCGACGGCGGGACAAGGGCGACGCGCCGCGTCCGCGTCGCCCGAGGCGCGCGCGGCGGCGAGCAATTCGGGGGACGACCCCGGGCCCGCGTCGCGAAGCACGCCCGAAGCTTCGCGCGCGACGGCTGCGACGAACTCGGTGGTCGGGTCCTCGGCGATTGCGTCGAGTAACACCCTCGCGGTCGCCGCAGCCGCCGCGCGCTCACCGAGGCTCGCGTCCGCCCTCGCGGTGCGAGTCGTCGCTTCGAGCGCGGCGCGCGTCGCCATCTGCGCAGCGAAGAGCGCCGCCGCGACGTCCGTTCCGTCCAGGTACGCGCGCGCGGCGCGCTCAGCCGTCTGCGCGCCTCGAAGCGCGGCGTCTCTCCGTGTCAGCCATCGGTCATCGTTCCCGAGAACGTCGCTTGTTTCCCTCGCGAGGCCGGGAGATATGGCGTCCAGCACTGGCGCGGCGTCTACACGATTTATACCCGCGGAGAGCAACAAGCCCACCGCGCGCGCGTCGCTCGGGGACATGCGTTGCGTTAAACTCGCGCTCGTCCACCGTCGCGTCGCGGACGCCAGGGACACAGAGAGCTTGGTCAAGGCTAGCCACGACGGCTCTGCCGCGGCGTCACTCTCGTGGTCGGACCGAAGCGTGTCGGACATCGCGCGCGCCGGGTCTGCACTCGCCCTTCCCGCCGCCGCTGCGAACAAACGGCTCAGCGCGTCCGCCGCTAAACACGTCAGCGCCATCTTCGCCGGCGACGCCATCGCGGCGCCCGCGTCGAGTGCCACGACCACTTCGTGCAACGCGCGTATTGATTCGCGGGACGGCGACGTGCATTGCGCCAGAGCCTCGTCCCGGCACCGAGCCACGCACGCCCACGCGAAGCTAAACCCTCCCACGGAAGAGCTGGGTGACGTTGACGTTGACTCGCGTTCAGTCAATGTATGAGAATTCGCATTCGCGGGCAACGCGCACAGCGCCGCCCACGCCGCGTTTCGGGAACGCGCGCTCGCCGCCGCGAGGTCCGCGAGCGTGACGAACGTTTTGGATCCTTCTGTGGATCTGGCGGTTTCGTGGTTCGCCATGGCGAGCGCGGCGTCGCGCACGGCGTGGAGGGTTTCGGGGGGCAACCGACTGACCGCGTCGTTTTCGGTGCTTTCGGAAGCAACCGTCTCGTGTGTTTCGAACAAATTCTCATCAAGCGCCGCGTCTCCCGCGGTCATCGTGCGCCGCTCCACCGATTCCTCGCCCCGCAACACGTCCCGTACGCGTTGCTCAAGCCAAACAGGGCTTTTGCTGAAATGAACAGCGCAGTGCGCGAAAATAAAAAACAAGTGCGCTCGCGCGGTTTGCGCCAGAACCCCGTCGCGTCGCGTTTTCGGCTTGTTTTTGCCACAACACGCAACCGCCGCCTCGGCGAGCGCTGAGAGTGAAAAAGAAAAGTGTCAGTGGTGTATGCGCAAACAGTTTTGGAATTTGGGAAAGGCCCAATACGTACCTTTGCGCCGACCCTTTTTTGACGCGCCGTGAAACGCCAAAAGGCACAGGGTGAGGCGCTCTTTTGTCGCGAACCTCTGGCCGGGGCGGTGTCCGTACCAACCACCCCCGGTGGTGCGCGTGTCGTCGCCATCAACGTTCGGTGCGCAAACCCACCCCGCGTTCGTAATCGCGTCGAGCGCCGCGGAAAACACCGCGGTGCTCGACGCGACGTCGTCGTCGCCGTTTTCGTGACCGCTCGCGTCCGCGCGCATCTCCGCCAGTAGCCACCCCCCCGCGAGTGCCAAGACGGCCGTGGTGGTTTCAGGGGAGATACCCACCGCGCGTCGCACGAACTCCAAACGCACGTCTCGCGGCGCTCTTTTAAGCGCCGCGTCCGAAAGCGACGGCCCGAAAGGCGTGGATTCACCGAGCACCGCGCGTTTCAGGGACGACACGGCGTGGCTCGCGGTGACTGTTTCGTCGTAGGTCTGGATGTCGCAGGTTTGTTCCACGAGGCCGGCGATGGCCACGACCGCGGAGACGTGGCGCGACACGAGCGGCGTGGCCATCGCCAGCGACTCGGCGCGACGCGCGAGCGCGGCGAGGGCGTCGCGCGCGCCACGCGTCGTCGGACTCGAGCTCGTCACCGCCGTCGCGGCGAGTATCGTCGCCGAGAGCACTTTGTCCAAGCTCGCGCCAAACGGGGGGAGCGGGTCGATGTTCGCGTTCACTTCGCCAGCTGGCGCGTCGTCCGCGTCGTCCAGAAAACACAAGCCCGCGCTGACGAGGGCGAGCCACGACGGCGAGGTCGTCGCGGCCGCGGCCGTGTTCGCGGCGGCGCGCCTGAGCGTGCCGGTGGTGTCCAGCAACGGATGCGGCGCCACCGCGGTTTTCGATTCAGGCGACGCACCGGCGCCGCGTTCCATCGCGCTTTGTCGCAACACCACCGCGTCTTCGGAAAGGGGAGGTAACGTTCGGAAAGGCACGACAAGAAACGTGCTGGCTAAGCACGCGCGGACCTCGGCGAGTGCGGTGGGGTGCGCCGCGAGCGCTGCGGTGACGTACACACGAAGCCCGCTCGCGGCGGTCTCGATGTCGTTCGCGTCGCGCGAAAACGCACCCACCGCTCGTCCCAAACGAATCGCAGCCGCCGCGGCGTCCCGCGCAGCGGGGGACGCCCTGCGATGCGCGCCCTGGTGCGCCGCGTCCGTTAACACGGAAAGCGTCGTACGCGTGGACGCGTTGTGGAGCATCGCGTCGTTTGATGTCGGGGCACCTGATTCTTGAGTTACTCTTGAGTCAATCAAGGGTTGCCCACGGGTCGCGTCAAACGCGCATCGCCGCGCGAACGTCTCGGCGTCCAAAAGCCGCGCGTGCGCGCGCAAGGACTCGGTGGTGTACGACGCGACGTCCGATGCGAGCTGGGTGAGGTCTTGTGGAAGGAGCGTGTGCGGCAGTGCTTGCGAGCTGACCAGCGTATGCGCTGCGGGCATGCGTTGTCGCCGTGAAGTGTGTCCCGGTGTCGTACCCAGGTTTTCCAACCCGGGCAGCACGTCGTGGAACCCGTTTAACAACTCGGCGCGCGTTTCCGTGTCGCTTGAATCGTCACCAACTGTATTTGAATCGTCCCCCATTTCCGCCGCCAAGCGAACCTCCGCGTGCCGACTCAGTTGCACGTACACGCTGAGTTCCGACCGGGTCGGCGCGCTGCGATTCGTGGCGAGTCGCGTCGTGTTCACCGCGCGGGCGTCGAAAATCTCCGGGGGCGCCAGGGTCTCCGGCGAGCTCACCCGTAACGAATGTTCCGTCCGCCTGACCCAGTCCGGGACGTTACCGCCGCCCGGGGCGAGCAACACTCGGCACAGATCGAAAAGCTGCGTTCGAGTATCAACCCCCAGTCGCAGCTGGTCTGCGCGTTCCAGCCCCAACACCGCGAGGTGCGCGGCCGCGTCGAAAAACGCGTACGCCAACTCCTGGTCATCCTTTTCAAGAAGCAAACTGGAAAGGCGAGTTGGATGGCGGTGGAACGCAAGGAGCACGGCCTGCGTGGTGGACAGCAACAGGCGCAGGCGCGGGGCGTCGATGTCTGCGAAGTTCGTGGGAGAAAGTAGAAAGTAGGTCGTACACACAGGTCGGGGGGGCAGGTGGGGTCGGGGGTCAGATCCATGGGGCGTCTCAAATCTCGTGGAGATAAGGCGAAAAACGGTTCCGGCACGATGATGACGAGGGCGATTTTGCACACCACCCACGCCTCGCGTGCGGTGGTTTCGGACGTACCGTTGAGCACTTCCAGCGTGATTCGCTTAAAAGGTAACAAGCAATGCGGTGCCAGGGCGTGCAGCACGCCTTTGGCTCGGGACCCGGTTTCTAACAGTGTCAGCAGCAGGTCGTGGTGCGCTTCCCAAAAAAGCTTCTCCTCGGAGGCCCCGACGAAAGGGGATGCCCCGTGCGTATCTCCGAGAGCGGGCTCGCGCGTCTCGTGAGCCGCGGGAAACGTGCCAGCCCCGGGCGCGTGTACCACCTCGCAGTCGTGGTCCGACGGCGTCGCCGAGGACGCCCCTTCGCGGTTGTCCATGTCAAGAGCGCCGCGGAGTGGCAGCCCAATTCGTCGAGCACTTCGCGATAACAACCTCGAGTAGAGGTCAGAAACTCAGAAACTTGCTCTGCAAGGACGACCACGACGTGACGTGCGACCGCGCGCCACGCGCCGACGCGACAACGAAATCTTGCCGTCGTCGACACCACGACGTAAGGCTGCGTAGGAGCCTGACCTCGTCAGAACGCTCCGCGCGCGAAATTCATATCACCCCGGGTGTCGTGTTGGCGCAGCGTGCCTCGTGGGGTCGCGTGGCCCGTCGCGTGGGGTCCCAGGCGAGCGTTTCCGAAGAGAAGTGAGATTGCCCCATTTTTCGCTTCGCGTCGTTTCCCCGCGTCAGGCTGGTGCCGTCCGTGTTCGATAGCGCCTCGAAGAGTGCGCACGACGCATTTCTCACGACGTAAGTGAGCCTACTGCGATGTACACGGCCCACGCGGCGGCTTCGAGGCTCGCCCCCACGGAGAGCACCAAAAAGGCTGACCCCGCGGCGACGAACGGCATGAGCAGCGCACCGGCACCCCCTGCCGAATCCACGAAAACGACGACGTCCGGGGGCCGGCCGAAACGCGTCGCCGCGACGAACGCGCGCGAGCTTTTAAGCGGAAAACGCGAGCGCGAGGGTTTCTTCGACGCCGAGGATGATGCGCGTGCCCGGAACGCTGCGAAGCGCGCGGCGGCGGTTTTGGAGAAGCAACGCGCGGAGGAAACGCTCATCGAGGGGTGGAGGGAAGAGGACCGGCTGAAGCAAGTCGCGAAGCGTGCGGAAAAGGCGAAAACGATGGTAGCCGATGGCGGTGACGAGAAACGCACGCAAAACGTGGACGACACAGGGAACGGTGGCCCAGCGCACGTTGACACACAAACAGACACTACTAACGAGACCAGCGAAACCGAGTTAAGGCCGCGCGAGCAGTACGATGCGAACGGCGATTTGATCGTGGGGACGACCGGGCGGAGTAAAAAGAACCCGCCGCCCCAATGCGAAAAGGAAAAGAAATTAGTTCCGCCGTCCGCGCCCCCGCCGCCCACGCAGCCGTGGCACCAGCCTCTTTCCACAGCCAACGGCGTTCCCGTGTTCGGGTGCACGGCGTGCGGGTACAGCAGGCACGGGTGCGACGTGTGTTTGAAAGGCCCGAAAGTGCGGTCGTCCTATCAACCGAAAAACGCCGTACACATGGACGTCCCGCCCGTCCCGACGTACTACCCCACGGAACTCGAGTGGGCCGGGGACCCGCTCGCGTACATCAACAGCATCCGACCCGAAGCCGAGCAATACGGGGTGTGCAACATCGTCGCCCCGGAGTCGTTCAAACCCGAGTTCAGGCTGCCGAACGCGAAGGAGCTGCGGTTTCGAACGCGGGTGCAAGCCGTGACGGAGCTGCAGAACCGGCCGGCGGGGCCTTCGAAGCGGTCGCGGGAAAACGAACACAAAGCCCGGGCCGCGCTGGTCGCCGCGGGGCTCGAGGTTCCGGAGGGGTTCACCCTGGCGGGCGGCAACCTGGGGGGAGGGCGGATGGGCGGGGGACGGATCGGGGGGGCGACAACCGCGCCCGCGCCGAGAACGCCTCCCGAGGATACGAAGGAAGAAGGGGGCCTTCCGGAGGACGAGCCTCAGGCTTTGGAAGATAAACCTCCGGCAACGGAGGCGAAGAAAAACACCCCCTCCGACGACACAAAAGCCACCGCTATTCTCGCGCAGTACGGGTTCATCCCCGGTGAGCGCCACACCGTGGCGAGCCTGGAGGCGTACAGTAACTACTTCAAGAAGAAGTACTTCAGCGAACGCGGGGTTCCAACCGACGTCAGCGTGCGGGATTTGGAAGGCGAGTTCTGGAGGCTAATCGAGTCGTCCGCGGATACGAAACAGGAAGTGGAGGTGATTTACGGCGCAGATATCGCCACCCTGGAGGTGGGCAGCGGGTTCACGAGCCCGGGTGATGACTGTCTGGACGCGCCCGACCAAAAAAAATATGCAGATTCGCCGTGGAACGTGTGCAACATGCCGTACAACCCTTCGTCGTGTTTGAAGCACGTCGAGGCAACGACTGGAATAACAGTACCTTGGCTGTACTTCGGCATGACCCTAAGCACTTTTTGCTGGCACGTCGAGGACCACCACTTTTACAGCGTCAACTACCACCACTTCGGCGACCCGAAGGTGTGGTACAGCATTCCTGCGTCGCACTCCGAAAAGTTCGAGCGCGTGATGCGCGAGCGCCTGCCGCACCTGTTCGACGCGCAGCCCGACCTGCTGCACTCGCTCGTGACGATCCTCTCCCCAGCCGTGCTTCGCGAGGAAGGCATTCCCGTCTTCCGAGCGGAACAGCACCCGCGAAGCTACGTAATAACTTTCCCAAACGCGTACCACGCCGGGTTCAACACCGGGTTCAACTGCGCGGAGGCGGTGAATTTCGCGCCCGTGGTAAGTATTTCCCAATCACCACATTACTCCGACTGACGGCTCATACGAGACTGACACTTTCTTTTTTTACAATCAGGACTGGCTCCCTTTCGGCGCCGCCGCGACAGAGCAGTACGTCCTGGCCAAGCGGTACCAATCCGTGGCGCACGACCAGTTGTTAGGCACGCTGTGCGTCGCATCTGAAACGCAGCTGAACTTCACTCCAACCGTCGCTTTAGTGATGCGGCACCGGGTTGACTTGGAGCGCACAAGGCGGGCGGCGCTTACCGACGCGGGGCGAGTCGGGGAGGGAAAAATCGTAAAAATGGCCGGCACGGAACTAGCGCCCGATTTGTTCGAGAAAGACTGTTCCGTGTGCCAAGCGGATCTGAACTGGGCGGGTGTGCGGTGCGAGTGCAAGGGCCGGAAGCTTTTTTGTTTGCGTTGCTTTGATAAAAAAGAGTGCAAGCACGGCAACGAGAAGAACACCATGTTGATTCGGAGCACGATTGACGAGCTGGAAGCGATGTGCGTGCGCCTCGAACGCCTTGCCACCGAGTTTGAGGCGAATAAAGACAAGGCGCCCGTGGAGACGGTTTCCGAGGAGTGGATCGCGTGCGACTCGTGTGGCAAGTGGCGCAGAGTTCCAGGTGCGATGGCGAATGCGTTGGGGGATGACGATAAGTGGACGTGCGCCGAGAACTCGAGGCCAAACTTCAACACGTGCGATGCGCCGGAGGAAAAAATGGGGGCGGGCACGACGTGGGTGGGGAAGGAATAAGTTTTTTCTGTTCGCTACGCAAACGCCTGTAACCGTAGGCTAGTTTTTTTTACGAATCAATCGTACTACCACCCGTCTAATCATACTACCACCCGTCGTGCGTCCTGTCCCCTTCTATCGTCGCCTTAACCTGTTTCAAACTGCCGTGGTCGTACTGAATCATGTCCTCGCCCGATTGCATCTGGAGCAGTAGTAGCGGTCGCCGGCCAATCATGGCGCTGGCGTCTTTCCCCGGAAACTTCGTCTGTAACTCCCGGACGCTCCCCGCCAGGTTTTTGATTTCGAAAAGGTTAGGAAAGTCGGTGAAAATAGCACACCAGTTCAGCGACGGGGTTTCTTCGCGTAACTCCGCTATTCGTAATGACATGGCGTCCAAGTCTTCCAGCAGCACCGACGGCCTCGACTCGACGATCTTTCCGAGATCCGCGTTTGGCAATATCGTCCGCAGATGAACAAACGCCTGCACCACATCGGGCAGACTGGCGACCATACGCACGACATGCGCGATTTTGACATCCCCCACTCGGCGCTCCATACCTGGCGCGAGCGTGAACAGCTGTTTTAGTTTTTCCGAGACTTCTGGCTCGGAAAGGTTCAGCTCTTGTGCCACCGTCGCTACGCAGAATTTCAACTTACCAGCGTCGTCCCACCCGGGTTGTTCCGAAATGTTCTCAGGACACTCGTGTTCGCCGATAATGTCCCCGAGCTCGTTTACTTTGTGTGTCGCGCGTTTGCTGTGGTACGTCCCGAAGGTCCAATTGGATTGCATCCCACCGAGAAGGGAAATCGCGTCGTTCTGCACCGACCCAGGGGACTTCGAGAGTGGCTTTTTTTTCGTCGCATCGGTGCCGTCTGTTTTGCCACCGGAAGCACCGCTGGCACGAACCCAGCGCGCGACCGCGGGGGATGAGGTGTTATCGCGCGTCCAGCGCCGACGACGCGGCGTCGCACTCGACGTCACACCCACGAGCGCGTTCGCGAGCATGGGCGGAGGCGACGTGTGGTGTGACGGAAAAAAAAAAGAACAACGTGAAGCTTCGAGATTTTGGATATTTGGAATCGATTTCGATTTCTTGTCACGCACGATGTCACCCGCCTAACGGGAGTGCAACCGCCAACATCGCAGTCGAATCGCCACTCCTCCGGTCCCACGACACCTGACTGCGAGAGGACACCATGGGTTGTTTAAGCAGTAAACCCGCGGGCCAAGGGGTACGTACCCCCCCCACCGCGTCGTGGCGCATCCACCTTGTCGCGTCTCGTCGCCCCACTAATTTTGCCTCCCCTTTGAATTGGCCCAAATCTTAACTGACACGCTTACCTGACACCGCATCCTGACCGATCCACAGGGCCTCAGCAACCCCGTCGGGGGTAACGCCCAGCCCAACGCCAAGGGCCAGTTCACTCGTGCCGGAAGCGTGCTCGGCCGGACCACCGAAGACGTGAACGACTACTACCACTTCCACGAGGTGCGCTTTGAACCTATCCGGCCAATTCCCGCGCGCCGGATGTCAGCCTGATTCGGCGTACCAATCAGAAGCACCCTTACCTCCCGCGTAACACTACAGACGCAAGCGCGCGTCGCCATCAAGTGTTCCTACGCATGCTGCACAACGCGCCGTAATCAAGGCCACGACCCAAGGCGTGTGGCCCCCACGACCCCTATGGACCACTTCTGACCCTCCTTCCCTCTTCCCTCCCTCCTCGGTCTTTCCCATTTCAACTGCCAGGTTCTCGGCGAAGGGCAGTTCGGCACGACGTTTCTGGTCACGCACAAGCGCACCGGCGCGAAGGCTGCATGCAAAGCGATTGCGAAGCGCAAGCTCACGACTCCGGATGACGTGGAGGACGTGCGGCGGGAGGTTTCTATTCTGCACCACCTTTCCGGGCACCCCAACGTCGTGGGTTTGCTCGCGGCGTACGAAGGAACGAAGCACGTGTACATCGTGATGGATTACTGTTCGGGGGGCGAGTTGTTCGACCGCATCGTGGAACGCGGGCACTACACGGAAAAAGACGCAGCGGAGGTGTTCCGGGTCATGGTAAGGACCATCGCGCATTGCCACGGTTTGGGGGTGATGCACCGGGATTTGAAACCCGAAAACTTCGTGCTCGCGACGAAGGACCAAAACGCGCCCGTCATGGCCATCGATTTCGGGTTGAGTTCCTATTTCGAACCAGGCGAGCGGTTCCGTGATATCGTGGGCAGCGCGTACTACGTCGCGCCCGAGGTGCTTCGAAGAAACTACTCGTGTGAAGCCGATATCTGGAGTGCGGGGGTCATTCTGTACATCCTCCTCTCCGGCGTGCCCCCGTTCTGGGCGCAAACCGACCAAGCCATCTTCGAAGGTACGTATTTCCCATTTACCACATTCCGCCGACTGATTGCCCATACGAGACTGACACTTTATTTTATTTATCTCAGCCGTGCGCAAAGGCGAGTTCGACTTGAAAAGCAAGCCGTGGGGAAAGATCTCAGGATCCGCCAAGGATTTGATTACGCGCGTGTTGGTGTCAAACCCAACGGACAGGCTCACCGCGGAGAACATTCTGAACCATCCCTGGGTCGCGGAGGACGGCGACGCCCCCGATACGCCGCTGGACAACGTCGTGATGAGCCGCATGAAGAAGTTCACGGCGATGAATAAGTTCAAGAAGGTCGGGATGTTGGCGATGGCCAAGACGTTGACGAACGAAGAAATTTCGGGAATGAAGCAGATGTTCAAGCAGTTCGACAAGGACAACAGCGGCACGATTACGATCAACGAGCTGCAGAAAGGTTTGGAAAAGAAAGGCGCCAAGAGCACGCAGGCGGAGCTCGAGCACATGTTAAAAGAGATGGACGTGGATGGGAACGGCGAGCTTGATTACGAAGAGTTCATCGCCGCTACGTTGTGCGCGTCGAAAACGCAAAACGAAGACAACATGGAACGCGCGTTCGCGTACTTCGACAAGGACAATTCGGGGTTCATCACGATTGACGAGCTTCGCAAGGTTATCGACGACTTCGGCCTATCAGGGATGAGCGACGCGGAGTTCATGAAAGAAGTCGACGCGAACAACGACGGGAAAATCGAGTACGACGAGTTCCTTCGGTTCATGAGCAAACGCTGATGTGATGATGCGGGATGAGACGATAGAATAGGGAATGGTATGTCGGTCGGTGTATGGGTAAATGGTCAGCGTACAGGGAACGGGAACAGCGCGCGTGGGGTCACCCGGACGTTCGATCAAGTAAAGTAAAGGCGCTGCTTCCCGTTTTGTATACCACGACACGAATGTTTTTCATTACGTCACTGCTTTTCTTTGCCAACCCCAGAATCAGACTGGGTCCGAACCCTTTACACACCCACCTTGAGGATCTCCAGGGTGAACACCAGAACGGCTCCGGGGGTGATGTCGGCGCCCATCTGGCGGTCGCCGTACGCCAGCTCCGAGGGGATGACCAACTCGTACTTGTCTCCCTCGCGCATCAACTGCATCGCTTCCGTCCAGCCCTTGATGACTTGGTTCGGGGCGAACGTCGTGGGCTGATCTCGGGAGTACGAGCTGTCGAACTCCTTGCCGTCGATAGTGGTGCCGCGGTAGTGGCACGAGCACGGCGTGCTCACGCTGGGGGAAGGCGTGCCGTCGGGTCCTTCCTTCAACACCCTGTACTGCAGACCGCTGCTGGTGACAGTCACGCCATCCTTCAACTTGTTCGCTTCGAGGTAAGCGTTTCCCTCAGGCGTGGTGGCGGCCATGGCCACGCCCGCGAAGAGCGCCATAACCGCGAAGAGAAGAGACTTACGAGCCATGATGTGCGGTGGGTGCGTGCGTGCGACCGTGGTCGTGCGCGGGGTGATGTGACGTCAAGGCAATCGGATCGATTAGGCCGCGGCCTCCAATTACACACAGTGTGGGCAATAATCAGATTTCCGTTTTCAATTTATTTATTTCTTCACACCAGCCTGCGCCCGCGCACGCGCACCTCTCCGTTGACTATTTTCAGCGTCACCATGGCAGACACGATTCCGAAGCCGAAGTAGTGAGCGAGTCTTCTTGTGAGGCTTTTTTTCTTTTTGAAAAAAGGCTCAGCCGCGGAACGCGCACGCTCCGCCAGCGCCAGCGCCCCCACGATTCCCGCATCATTGCCTGAATGTAAAAAAAGAAATGTCAGTTTTGTATGGGCAATCAGTCTGCGGAATGTGGTGATTGGGAAATACTTACCGTGTCTGCTATGTACCAGGAACTGCTTCAGCCCGTCCGCGCGCTCCACGAAGTCGTGCCTGACGTACCCCCCCAGTTGTTTTCGTAGCGAAATACGAATTTTGTTCACCAGCGTTTTGCGCTGCAGCACGCCCCCGCCCAGCACTATGCGCTGCGGCGACAAAACCATCACGAGCGTCGCGCAAAGCCCCGCGACGTAGTGCGCCGCCGCGTCCCAGGCGGGGTGATCGTCCGGAACTCGGGACAGTTCATTCATGGAACACCCGCACCGCTTCGCAATCGCGCTGGCGCCGGCCATGCCTTCGATGCAGTCCTCGTGGAAAGGACAGGTTCCCACAAAGGACCCGGCGGAACCAAACAACCCGTCGCTCAAAAGACGCGCCACGCGGCAATGGCCGGCTTCGGGGTGCGACAGCCCGTGAACCGGCTCGCCGCCGCACACCAAGCCGACGCCAACACCGGTGCCCACGGTTATGTAGGCCAGGTTCTGGAAACGGAGGTGCGCGTTGTCGTTTTTTTGCCGTCGTCGCGCGCCTTCGAGCGATTGCGCGGCGCCGTCGTCGAAAGCGTCCCCTTCGTCCCCGTCGTTCTCCGTGTCGTCGTCGCCGTCGTCCTCCCACAAAGACTTGACGAACCTCCCCGTGGCCTGCGTTTTCCCTTTCAAGTCGTCCATGGCGGCGAACTCCCGAACAACCGCGGCGTACTCCGCCACCGCGGGCGCGTTGACGTCCGTGTCGAACCCGGTTGGCATGTTTTTTGGGCACCATCCTTCCTTCACCAAACCCAGCACGTCCACCGCTTCCCATCCCGGTTTCGGGGAGTGCGTGATGTACCCGTAGGTTGGGCTTTGCTTGTCCAGGTCCACGGGGCCGAACGTCGCGACCCCGAGGGCGTGGAACGGACTCTCCGCGTGCGCAGCCGCGAGCCAGCTGGCTATTCGCGGCAGCGTCTCTTCCGGTGACCGCGTGGGGAACGCTTGGCGACTCACAACGCGATCGGGCGTGCCTTCCGCGATGGCAACCACCCAGGTCGTGCCGCCACCCTCAACCCCAGCCCAGCGTTTCGGCCGAGACCGGCCGGATGACGAGACGATATCCGATGACTCATCCGCGGTCGGGTCCGACGCGACGGACATGCCGGCCGTGCAACGGCCAAGTGCGACGGACCATTGGTCCATTGCAGACAATTCTCGTAGATGCCGGTTTCCTCGAGTCCTCCCGCAAAAACCGAAATTCTTCGATCGCACAATTTCAAGAGAGAGCTTGGTGTCGGGTCACACCCGAGCGCACTGGACACTCGTTACGGCTACGTTCGCACGCGGGCGAAAGCGGCCTCGAGGACGAGCGCGTGCCGCACGGCAACGCGGTCTCGCGCGCACTCTTTGTCGGCGTTCTGGTTGGGATTTTCGACGCGCCCTCGATTTACCCCAATTAGGCCAAGACACCCGCCATGGGGACGTTCAGACACTCCAAGTGCGTACCCGTCCCTCGACGTTCTCGCCCCCTGTTTCTTCCGCCGCACCGTCGCGGCCATCGCGCGGAGCGCGGAGGGTACACCGCGGCGTCGGGACGTTTCCGTTTCACCGTCACCCCGTTTCTTGTGGACAATTCTAATTCTCCCCACTGCGATCGAGCCTGCCTGAACACCCGACCCCGTGCCTGACCTCGTTTCCCCCCCCCTTCCCTGCCCAACCCAGACACGCGTTGCCCGTGGTCGAGGTGGACTTCGGCGGCGGCCTCATCGAGCGCATCGAGATCTCCCTTTCCGACGACCCTGTCCTCGTGGCCCGGGGTTTCTGCCAAGCCAAAGGGTTCTCGATGACAATAGCGCTTCCCCTTGCGGTGCGGCTGGAGCAGGCGAAGGACAAAAGCCGGCGCGAGGCGCGGGCGGCGAGACTGGGCAGGCCGGTCAATTCGAAGCCGGCCATGCTTAGTACCTTGACTGCGAAAGGCAAGGCGGAGGCGAAAGCGAGGCTGGCTTCGCTTCACGCCGGCGCCGGGCGCGAACGCCCGGCGAGCGCGCGGACGCGGCCGCCGAAGCTCGTGTACGAAAAGTCCAAGCAGTTCCACTCAAGCGCGACGCACGTGTTCGACCGCACGGAGATTGTTTTCGGCGCGAGACGCCCCGCGTCCGCGCACGTCTCCTCGCAGCGGGTCGTCGCGGGCGAGGTAAGCGCGAGGAGCCTGCACGTTAACGCCTCGTCGCGGTTCGTGTTCGGCGCCGGGCCTGGTAAGCAGTGCAAGGAAAAGTCCCAATCGGAGCAGACCGCGCTGCGGCGCGAGGAACAGCGACGCGAACGGGAAGCCAAGGACAGAGAGGCCCGTTTAAAGGGTACCGGGCCGGTCACTAAGGATAGCGCGGTGTTCGACAAGCTGTACGGCAACGCGATGCGGAAAAAGGAAAAGGCGGAGGCGCTTGCCACGCTGAAGGAGGCTGCGCAGACGGCGGCGGATGCCGAGGCGCGGGCGAGGCGCACGAAGGTCATGTCGCGGGTATCCCGGGAGTTAATGCAGAACCGCACCGCTGGTGATTACGCGTCCTACAACGAGCGTCTGTACGCGGAAGGCGCGCGCAGAGCGCAGGCGCGTGAGGCGGCGGTGCAACGCGCGGCTGAGGAAAAGGAACGCGAAGAATCTTTGGCGGGCACGGGCGCGCCGGCGATTTCGAGGTACGCCAAGTCTTTGAAACGCCCCGACCTCGCGTGGGACCGTTTGGGTGAGGGTTTCGCGGAGAAGTTCGTCGTCTTGGCGCAAATCAAGTCGGATATGGAACGCAAGGAGTTAGCGGAGTGTACTTTCCGTCCCAAGATCAACCAAAAAAGCAAAACCATGATGCGGGGAAAAACAGACGCGCTTCGCGATCGGGGTTTGTCGCACCACGAGCAGCTTTACTTCGACGCGAACCGGCGGCAAATGCGGGTGGAGGAGTACCAGGCGTGGCGACCCAGTGACCACACTTTTTTTCCCAACGCGCACCGCGTGGTGAAACAGGACGACGGCGACGACGACGGACATCCCGACGGACACTTCAAAGCCCCCACGGTGCGGCACGATCTGGTTGTGGCGCGATTGGAAGCCAGTAAGGCGAGGGGCGACCACGAAAAGAAACGCCTGGCGGAGGAGACGTACGCGTCTCTCGGTGTGCCTTCCGTGGGCCGGCCTCCCTCCATCGACAGGAACCCGCACCGGTTACCGATTCACGACGTGCTGTATTTGAATAGGCACGAGTACGACGACAAGCGCGAGCTGGTTCGCCTGCGCGACGAAGCCGGGGCGCGGTCGGCGGCGGTTTCCCTGAAAAGCGGCGCCCGGTCCGACGGCCTGGTCGGCGCCCTGAAGCGGCGCGCGTTCCGCAAGATGTTCGCAGCCCTGGACTGCGGCGGGTCCGGCATTGTGGACCTGAAGACCGCGGACCTCACCCGACTAGCGGACATTGCAGAAGGGAAGCGGAGCCCGGGGAGTTCCAAGGCAGACCACGAGTTTGGGTCCGTGTACAACACGCCTATAAGCGCCGCGGGGGCGGCTTCCAGAGCGGCGACGCCCGGTTCAAATTCCGCGGCGGCGGCGCGGCCCGACCTCGGCGGGTTCGGAGGCGTCCCCGATGGCTCGCCCGGGTCGCCGGGCGGCGTCCACACCCGACCGGCCGACTTCCAGATCGGCGGCTCGCCGAAGCTCAGGGAGATGATTCAAGACGTGCGGTCCGCGGCGTTGCGGTGCGACGGCCCGGTTGAAGTGGAGGGGTTCATCGCGGCCATGGAGGTCGTCATCGCGCACGACAAGCACGGCCCGCGGGGGTACCTGGCTCCCGGACAGGGCCGGTTTTCAGGCGCGCGCGCGGGTGCAAAAGCGGCTCAAGCAGCGGCTGCGGCCCGAGACCGACTGGGTGTGGAGCGGGGGCTTGAAAAAACCGCGGCGTCGGCGTCGCGCACCGCAAAGCTCGCGCTGGCGCGCGAACGGAAACTGGGCGTCCCTGTAAACGCGCCCATTTACGAGAAACTCGCCGCCGAGGGCAGGGCGCGGGATTTGAAGGTACAAAAAGCGACGCAAGAAAGCGAGTTACGGAAAATGAACGAGTGTACGTTCTCGCCGCGCACGCACGCGCAGGCTGGTGGTGTCTCGGTGTACGACCGAATGGACCACGGGGACGACGCGCGAGACGAGGACGGCCGGGGGTCGATTTCGAGAACCGGCTCGGTTGGGGCGCCCGCGCCCGTGGTCGGGACGGGTAAAAAAAACGCCATGCGCGCGCTTGAAAGTCTCGCCGCCGCCGTTCCCACCGTGTCGCCCACGCCCGGCGCCGATAAGTTCGCGGCGCTGGAGAAGGAACTAGCGGCCCTCGTGTCAAGGGCGGGGAACGTCTCGCCGCTCGCCGCGCTTGGCCAGGAGGAGTCGTCGGATGATGACGAAAATAACGCGTTTTGAGTGACGAAAATAAATGCGTTTTGAGGCGGGAGGTGGAGAGTGTTGAGTGAACGTGGGTATCAAGAGATGCCTTCATTGATGTATACAGATTGCAGTTAAGTTACGAGCCTTGATGGATACCGATTGCGACGAAGTTCCACCCAATGAAGTTACAATCAAGAGTGCAATCAAGTACCCACCAATGGGACCCTAAGTGATTGCAATCAACCATGTTCACAAATCCCCGCCTCGTTTAATAATCCGGCAGCCCGTAGGTGACTAAAACAATGAGCAGCCCTAGCCAGATGGGCACTAGAAACCCCAGGCCTTCCGTGACCGTGAAGGTCGCCACGTCGTCCTCCTTCGCGGTGAAGTAAAGATTCCGGGCGGATAGGTACGCCACGATGTACCACCCAGGCCACCGCGTGCCTCTTCCCCACCACCACACCTCGCCTTTCGCGGTTTCCGCCGACTTGTCGTAAGCGTCGCCCGGTCGGCTTGACAGTTTCTTGAAGCTCTTGGCGATGTTCAAACCAGCGCGCTGACACATCTTGTACTCCGTGGGCGCGTTGATTTTGACCTTTTCGAACAAAGCGATAGCGGCGAGGTGGTCGCCACTCGCGGCGAGCGCCTCGCCGTCTAGTAAATAGTTTTTCGCACGAGCTTTCGCGACAGGGTCGGTTTCATTGAACAGCATCGTCTTGAGCCACGGCGTGGAGAAGGGCACCAGGTTCTCGGTGACTGCGGAACCAGGCCGGGTCGCGGACTCGGTGGCCCAGGGGAACACGAAAGCCTCGCCTATGGTGAACAGGGCCTTGCCCGCGAGCATCGTGCGTCTTGACAACAAGGCATCGTCGTCATCTTCAACCGCCTCGACCGATTCCGGAACGCCGAAACCGAAACGCGCGGAACAAACCACGTTGGGTCGCACGCCTCTTCCCCCGGAAGTCGAAGGCCTCTCCGTGAAGCGTTTGCACGCGGGGGGGGGAAAGGAGGCGACTAAGGGCGGCGCCGCGGGATGAACCGCGAGCGCGCGGGCGGAGGACAACATAGCGGACGCGCTGTGGACAGTGACGTGGGGCTGCGTGGCGAGCGAAAGAAAACTTCATTTCATCGTGTCGAACCGTCGTTTCCGTCGAGCGCCTTTGTGATTGGTCGCGGGGACGTGGCCTGCAGTCCATCGACGGTCTAAGTGGAGCGAGGATCGAGGAGTTAATTTCCCGATGGCGCGCTTTTCGCACGGTGCAACAGGACAAGCCGCGGCGGGAAAACAAATCAAGATCGCGCATCCACTCCCACTTCGCCACTCGCCCCCTCCCCGCGTGTTTTTCCGCGACCATGAGCAGCAAGCTCCTTTTTGCGAGTTGCGCGATCGCGGCGGTTGCCACCGCGCGCGCCGAGTTCGTCGAGCCCGTCGTCACGGGCGATGTCGCGTTCCTGGAAACCTTTTCAGGCGGCCTCGGATCGTGGTCGGGATCGAAGGATGCGAAGTACAACGGTGCGTGCTTTTTCGTCGGACGGACTGACCACGGACACGGACACGAAACACGGACGATCTATCGTACCTTTCGTATCTATCAACGTCATGTGCAGGCACACCACGTGTGTGGTCACGAAACCGTAGACGACCCACGCCTTGGTGTGGAGATCCGCGTGGACATCTTAAATCAAATAACCCCAATGTGTTCTTGCGCCACACCAATACGACCAGTATTGTGTTCTTGCACACCAACACGAACGGCGAGTTTTGACCTATTCCCTCCCTCCTCATTCTGACCTATTCCCCCCCCCTCATCCCACCCTCCACAGGCATCCCCTCCGTGGTCACCGCGAAGCACACCGAGGACCTCGGTTTGTTCGTGGACACCGAGGCGCGTCACTACGGCGTGTCGTCGGTTTTGGCGGCTCCGTTCGACCCGGCGGACGGGTTAGTGGTGCAGTACGAAGCCACGACGCAGGACGGGTTGGAGTGCGGTGGGGCGTATTTGAAGTTCCTAAACACCGAGGAAAAGGAGTTCAGTGTGGATACCCTGGATGGCGACTCCCCGTACGCGCTGATGTTCGGCCCCGACCGGTGCGGCGGCACGGACAAGGTGCACGTCATTTTTCGCCACGCGAGCCCGGCGGGGGTGTTTACGGAGAAGCACCTCGCGTCCCCGCCCCGGATGCCTAATGACAAGCTCCCGCACCTGTACCACCTCGCGATCACCGCGAAGGGGGACGTCACCGTGAAGATCGACGGCGAGGCTGTTTTCGAGGGCTCGCTTCACGACGAACACGTTTTCGAGCCTCCCTTCTCACCGCCCGCCGAGATTGACGACGCGGCGGATACGAAACCAGGTGACTGGATCGACGACCCGCAGATGGACGACCAGGACTCGGTGAAACCCACGGACTGGGACGAAGACGCGCCGTCGTCGATCCCCGATGACGACGCGGAGAAACCGGAAGGGTGGCTGGATGACGAGCCGCTTCAGCTGGAGGACCCGTCCGCCGCGCAGCCGACGGATTGGGACGAAGACGAGGACGGTACGTGGGAAGCGCCCATCGTGTCCAACCCCAAGTGCGACGCCGCCCCAGGCTGCGGCGAGTGGCCCCGGCCCACCAAGTACAACCCCGACTACAAAGGCAAGTGGTACGCGCCCAGGGTGGACAACCCTTTGTACAAAGGCGAGTGGTCCCCTCGCAAGATCGCCAACCCCGAGCACTACGTGGACGCGACGCCGTTGGCGTCGATCGGGAAGATCGGCGCGGTGGCGCTGGAGGTGTGGACCATGTCCTCCGGTTTGGTGATCGATAACGTTTTGGTCGCCCAAAACGACGTCGCCGCGAAGGAAATGGAGCAAGTGTGGCGCCCCAAGTTCGACGCGATCAAGGCGATTGTCGAGGCGGAGGAGATGGCGAAGTCCGCGGAAGAAGCGAAACCCGAAGAGCCCGGGTTCGCGGCGAGGGTCAAGGACTCCGTCGCGGGCGGCTTGTTCGCAATCGCCAATGTCATGCCCGGCGCTGTCCGGGACAAAGCCACCGCCTTCGTCACCACGCTGTCCGAGTCCGCGGTTTCGCTGTTCGCCTTTGTCGCGCTCGTCCTGCTCGTCGCGCTTCTGTCGCTGTCGTCGCTGTTCGGCGGCAAAGACGACGCGACGCCGGCGACGGAAACGAAGAAAGCGGTTGGCAAGAAAAAGAAGACGGACGAACCCACACCCGACGACAAGGAAACAGAGTTGGAGGAGGAGGAGGAAACGGACGAAGAGCCACTCAAGAGCCCGTCCACCAGAAAGAGAGCCGCGCGCAAGGCGTAGGAGGAACGCTTCGCTTTTGTGAAATGCGAGTTTGTGCGAAGTGTCGACAGCGGCGAGTCCGACGATTTGTTTTTATTTTGAGATGAATCAAAACACACCGTTTCTTCAGCTATTGGTACCGAACCACGTGCGTTGTTGTTTCATGGTCCCCCAGGAACCTAACCCCGACCCCGAACTCGAACGCGCTCGCGGTTGACGACGTTTTCCGCGGCGAAACGCTCATTCTCGCGGCGACGCCCAGGACCGAGAACCGGAAGTTCGTTTCGCGTGTTTCGCGCGTTTTCTGGAAAGTGTCTTGTTTCGAGCTTTCTTTCGTCGGTTCATTCGACGTGAAAGTATCAGTGTCATCCACACCGATACTCGAGTTCCCCAGCGACTCGGCCCGTGTCCCCACCCTAAGCGCGCGGAAGAACCGTTTCGACCGCGACGGGCGCCACCGGAAACTGTGCGCGGCGGAGTTTGACGAGTTCGAAAATATTTCCTTCCCGGAAAAACTGCTCGCGCTTCCCGACGACGACCGCGACGACGACGAGTTCCTCGAGTCCGGCCGGGAGTGTCCCTCGGCTGCGTACGTGCTTGATTCCCCTGGTGCGTATTCATCGGACGCGGATGTACTGTGCGTAGACACCTGGTTTGTGTGGAGACACATGACCAGCGCGTTCGCCGCGGCGTTCGTTAGACCCCGGCCCGGCGCTAACATCACGAACCGCCCAACCAAAAACTCCCCACCGGGATGCACCACCAAGGGCTTTTCATCCACCACCGCGAAGCACTCGATTCGCCCCCACGACTCGTTCGTTTCGTGCGTCTCGTGGGTCAGGGCACAACTGGTGTTGTGCGCATCCACCCAGGCGAGAATCGAGGCCGCGCGCGCGGACGAAAGGCCGCACTCGGTCCACCCGAGCACCCGAACGCCTCGGCTCGCCAACACAGCCGATGTGTGTTGTCGCGACACGAAATCGCGCCGCCGATCGCTGGACAGCACCACCCTCGCGCCACTCCGGCCAACGACGTCGGCGAGGTTGTCCACCAGGGCAGCGTCCAGGACGTGTGGGGACCTGCGGGGGTGGGGGTGGGGGTTGGGTGACACGGAGAGGGGCGGGCAGTCGCGGAGAGGGGAGGTCAGTGACGTGAAACACGAAACTTACTGTGCACTTCGCGGAAACGAACCGACGGTTTTCGGAACAGTCGTTTCGTCGCCTGCAGACGAAACGGGCTGGTCCAAAAAACGCGATCAAGCGGATCGTGACCGAGTTTGTGGAGGCACCGGGAAAGGGCACGCGAGCAGGAAAAGCACGTACCGTGACGTGACGAGTGCGGACTCGACATCGAGGAAAAGCACGCGCATGTTGGGGATGCGTGTTTACTCTGGACGCGGTGTCGGTGTCGTTCGGCGGTTTCTTAACAACGCGTTTTTTGTCGCGCGTGTTGTCGGTCTCGGAAAAGACAGTTTCCGAATGAGCGATGCGTGACGAAAGGTCGCGTCGCGTGAGGTGGCGCACGAGTCGCTCGAGTCGCTTGGAGCGTGCGTGGAATTGCACACTTCGTGGAGGCGAGTCACGCGTCTTTGACGGTCCAAGAATGGACACCGGTCGCGGCGGAGCGCGCGCGGAAGTGATGGCAACAAAGTCCGATGTGGCGTTTCGTTGCATGGTGGGGAAATATCGTAAAACCAAATCAGCAGAAAATCTGATGAGTGAACGAAAAGTCGCCTATCGTCAGTCATTCCGACGACGCCCGCGCGGTCCTCGCGAGTCCGGTGCGATGGGTTCCACCGCGTTTTTCGGCCGGTTTCTGTTCGCGTTCGTGTTCCTCGCGTCTTCGGTGAACAAGCTTTTGGGTTTGTCCGACCCGGGGGTTGGGGTGCTTGACGCGGTGTCGCCTCGGTTAGCGGTGGCAAGAGAATCGCTTTCGCGAAAAATCGGCATCGACCCGTTGTTCTTGGTAAGCGACGGGTGGTTGGTCAATTGCGCGAGTTTGATTGAACTTTTCGGGTCCTTGTTGTTCGTCCTCGACTTTGCGCTAGGTGCGAAGCTGCTGCTGCTGTTCACCCTGTGCGTCACCCCCGTGATGCACGCGTTCTGGAGACTAGACACGGAAACGGAAAGCGCGGAGCAGGCGGTGGAGCAAATCATGTTTTTCAAAAACGCCGCGCTCGCAGGGGCGCTGCTGGTGTACCTGGACATGAAACCGCGAGTCGGGGGGATGCGGGGGAAGGCGAAGCGACGGTAGTGGGTTAATTGTAAATAGCGCCCTCTTGGAAACCGGAAAGCCGAAGTCAAAGGTTGTACGATTACGTGGGAACCAGTCGTGAGACGCGATGACGAGAGATTGAAGTGGCGGTTTCAGCAAGTCGTCTGCTCCATCATTTTCGTCAAAGCCATCACACACCCAACCAGTCGTTTCTCATCCCGTTTCTTTCGTCATTCACGCAGACGAAATCCCACCCCAAACACCACCTCCGAAAGAGAAAGCTGCCGCTCACGGAGTAACCCCCAGCCCCCACGGGTCCGCGTCTTTGTCCTCCAGCAAAACGGGGCTGTGCTCCGCCGGGCGAGCGACAACGACCTGCCGCGCGCCCGGACCCGGACCGGCGTTTCGCTCCAGCCGGAAATCGGAACCCAGCGGCGTTTCCGCCGTTCCCGGTTCCGTGTGTTGTTTCTTCTGGGGAGGCGTGGGCGCGAAGGTGACGAACTTCATCGCGCCTGAGACGCGCGTGGAAGGCGGCGCGATGCACTGAATGGTGGGTTTCGTCGTCCGCGACTCCTTCGTCTGCGACTCCCCCGCCTGTTTCCCCACACCCCGCGACGAAAGAAGAAGGTTGGCGAGAACCGAACCGTCGCCGCGCGCGTCGCGGTTTCGCGAAGCGCCGACTTCGTGTGTGGGCCGGGGGCTTCCGGGAGGCGCGGGCGGGGTGGACGACCCACCGGGGGCTTGACGAAGCAAACGCAAGCCGACAGGCGGACCCAAGTTTCCGTTAAGTTCCCGAGGCGAGCCTTTCGCGAACGGAGCAGGCGCCCGCGTCGCGGCTTTTGTTTTCGCCGGCGACACGTGTTGGCGGCTCGTCTCAGTTTCCATCAAACGATCGACCGGGGACTTGGCGCAGGGAAAAGCGTCCGCGCGCGGGTTCGCCTCCGGTTGCGTCACCGGCTCCACCGGGTCCACCGGATCCACCGAATCCACACGCGCTGCAGGCGTTGTGCCAGCTCGAAGCGCGGTCGCGGTCACGCGAGTCGACCTCGGCCGCCGCGGGGGCGACATGAGTTCCGCGACGGTCTCCACGGCGGTGATTTCATCCGCGCAAAAGAAGGGCTCGGTCGCGTGGTTTGTCTCGTTTAAAAACGGTACTGAGGCGTCTTTCGAGCTGTGTGACTTGGAAGTTGACGACTTGCGCCCGCTGGGTGACTTGGACGTCGACGGCTTGCGCCCGCTGGGTGACTTGGACTTTGGCGGCACGCGTTTTTTCCGCGCCGGTTCCGCCCTCGCCTGTTCGTCGCGCTTCCCCGGCGCCGCAAACGGCTCCCGTTTCCGCTTCCCCCTTCCGCGTTCGCAAGGCGCAGCCGAAACCGGCGGTTCGCGACACGCGTCGTTGTTTGCGACGCTTCCCGGCTTCGGCAACCCCAAGCCCCCGACTACGGCCATACCGGTGTCCCGCGTGTCCCGTAGGAACGGCCGGAAGTGCGCGAGCACGCCTGCGCGCACCTCCGCCCCGGCCGAGAACGACGTCGGCGTGGCGGCCCACTTGGCGTCCCTCGCGGTGAGGTGGGAAGTTTCGTGTGTACCTTCGCGACATTTGTTGCAGTGAAACCTTCTGCGAGTGGGAATCGTGGTCGTGAACGCCGCGTCGGCAGTTGGTTGCGTTGCAGGTACCAGCTCATTTTGACTATTCCCACGCGCAGAAGGTACCGCAGGTACCACCTCTCCACACGCCAGACCCCCAACGTCGTGTGCCACCTCGCACGCGAGGTGGCACCACCGGTCACACGACTCGCACCCGACCCAGAACAAGTCGTCGGGGAGACGTTGGGTTTCGGTTCGCAGCGACTCGTCCTCGCGGCGCTTGCGGTAAACCGTCTGGCACCACTCGCAGAACCAGTTTCTTTTGTACCTGCAAGGGAAGAGTTAGGTGTGATGTGCGTAGAATAGCGTCGGGATGCATCGGTCAGAGTCATTGCTCCTGTGCGTTGGCCAAGAGAGGCAACGAAAGACGCGTTCGGGTCGCCAGCGACAGCTGCGATTTTTCGGCTCAAAGTTCGAATCGAGAAAGGAGTTGGCGGGAAAAGTTTCGAGCCGAAACGAAAAGTCGTTTGAAAGAAGAAGTACGCGCGTGGGGAAACGGCAGGCGCGGCGCTTACAGGATACCGCAGGCGTTGCACAGGGTCGCGGCCTTCTCGGTTCCTTTCGGGGTCCAGCCCCTGCGCCACATGGGTGTTTCCTGGGACGTCGGGAGTTGGTGGTGGGCCGAGCGTCAGGAGAGTCGGGGCGGTCGGAAAGCGAAAAGCGTAAGGGTTTGGCCTGCACGCGCGGTGCGCCAAGTCGAGCACGCGCGCGACACACACACGCACCCCGCCGAGACACGCGCCGTTCGCGCACGTCGGTGCCATGGTCTGGCGTGGAGCTGCCGAGGCGACCGGGAGGCGAGGTCTTGAAGGTCTGAGCCACAAGGGGGTTAGGGTTGCTTCTTGTTGACACACGCCACGCGGCGCGACTGTGTATGCTAACGAAAAACGAAAGTGCGTCCCGAGAAAAAACCATGACCGAAAACGCGAAATTCACTCCTCATCACAACGACTCGCGCTCCCGCTGAGACGGTGACAACCCCTTGTGAACATACGATGCGCGCTTTAGCCTCGCCGCGGTAGCGTGTTCACGATGGACGGTTTTCGTGAAGTGGCTGGTGTGACCGGCACGGACTGGGGCTCGCCCGACCGAACCGACACGACAGAGGGACGCGGTGTTGACGAAGCCAATGCAGGCACCTCAGGACGCCGCGAGATCGGCGTCACCGAACTGTTTGCCGATGCCCCCCCCGTGCGTTCGGTGCACCAGGCGATCTCATGCCGCCCCGAGGACGTACGGAAGCCAGCTAGGGGCAACAGCGTGCACCGCGGTCACGCTCCGAACGAGGACCACTCCGCCGTGCACCACTACATGGCGCACAAAATCCAAAAGCTGGCGGAACAAAACGAAAACACCCGAACCCCCCGAGGCGTTTTCCACAAAGTAGGCATCCACGTCAACGGCATCACGGCCCCGTCGTGGCTTGAGCTACGGGACATCATGCTCGCCAACGGCGGTCGGTTTTGCAACTACTACTCCCGGGTCACCACGACGCACATCGTGTGCGCGCGGTTGACGAGCGCCAAGCTGGCGGCGCTGAAAAAGGCGGACAGAAACCACCCGCCCGTGGTGACCCCCGCGTGGGTTACGCAGAGCTTGCAGCAAGGCAAGTTGTTGCCGGTCGCAGACTTCGCGCTGCAGGGGACCCTAGAGCCGGGACAAAGGCGAATCGCAAAGTTCGCGTTCGCAGGGCCACCCGAGGAAATGAAGGGTCCTCCCGAGGGCGTGGAAATCGAGACGCGCGAGTCGAATCGCGTCGCCGAAGACGACGACACAGAGAGCGACCCCGAGGTTCCCGAAATCGCGCCGACGCAGACAGACAATGAAACTGAGGATGAAACGGGTATGCAGCTCGAGACGAAAGCAGAAAACAAAAAGAACACAGTCCTGCGCGTGGTTTTCAACAACGCGCGCCACCACCTGGAGTCGCTCCCGGTGGGCGACGACGACGCGCGTGCGTCTGCGAGTTTCGCGGCCACCAAGGCGGCTTCCGCGGCGGCGTACGCCGCGTTGGCATCCACGGTGGATCCGGCACGAATCATTCCCGTAAGCGCGTGGGAGGCACTGGTGGTGTTGAATACGAACGGGGATGATGACGAAAACAAACAAACCTTGGTTGCATTGGCGGCGAAGATCAAGGAGGCGCTCGTCGCCGCCGGCGTCGACGCCGACGCCGCGCCGGTTGAGTTGACGACGCCGAAAAACGGCATCGTTTCGGTGGATGACCCGGTGGATGACCCTCTGGACAAAACGTCCCCCCGCGGTTCCGCACCGCCATGGGGTATTAAACGGAAGCCGTCGGCGCTGAAATATCCAGAAAACGA
>Ga0209302_10000406_pt1 | contig 25724 bp, 26 predicted proteins | sample ArcOceMetagenome_2_FD_187445 | JGI IMG/M metagenome (GOLD analysis project Ga0209302, IMG submission 187445) | Marine eukaryotic phytoplankton communities from Arctic Ocean - Arctic Ocean ARC135M Metagenome (SPAdes) (version 2) | ecosystem: Environmental > Aquatic > Marine > Oceanic | place... | reverse complement strand
TACTCTCGTTACACTCATTACTACCCCTACTATGCGTCTTGTTACTCTCGTTACACTCATTACTACCCCTACTATGCGTCTTGTTACTCTCGTTACACTCATTACTACCCCTACTATGCGTCTTGTTACTCTCGTTACACTCATTACTACCCCTACTATGCGTCTTGTTGTCTTTGCTGTTACGCACATTTTTAATAAAACTTACAAAGCCTTTTTGCTAAAAAGCGGACTCTAATCACAATCTTTCAAGGTATGAGCTACGTGCTTTAAAGCACTATAATGAAAAGCGGTAAATAGGTTACTATTACTACGTATAAGACGTCGGGCACTTAATTAAAGAAATAGATCACGTGTTAATTTATAATAACTCAACGCCAGATACTAGTTTGGTACTGGCATAACTGGTTAAAAAAGACTGAGATTAATTACATTTCTTATTCGCAGTGTTTGCAAACAGCTGAGCTAAGAAATAATTGTAGAAAAAAAGAGTCGTGTTAAAAGATCGCTTACCAAACAAATAGTTATACGCCCTGACAATAGAAGCGGAAGAAGTGTTTACGACGTAAGCAGGCTTTCGATTGTTTAATCTTATAATTGTTTTGTTTTTATTGATAAGTCTACAACGTTTGAAAGTTAGTGATGTTTTAGGGAATAACATTTATAATAAAATATTTTAGTACTTAGACCATAAGCTGTATAACGATTTAAATGACTTATTGTCGCTTTTTTGTTTAGTTTTTACGAATAAACGTAACATATACAAGTGCATAAGAAGTGTGTCGTTTAAGGTAGGTAAGGACACATTTAGTGTGTACTTAGGCATATTAGCAGGAATTATACCTATCGAGAAAAAACTTAAACGCTGAAGATAGTAGATAGTACGCTTGTGGTAATTAGAATCATAAACAACAGAGGTGTGAAACCCATTCATCTTTAAAAACTTAAAAGCTTTGGGAAATTTATCGTTGAGTTTGTTAGGTTGGAAAAATATAGATAAATTGTTAAATTTAAACACTGAGGAGTAATAGCTCATGTAACTTCAGTTTATTGCTGATATGTCTTGTCTAAATACACTGTTACCGAAAGAGAGTAATTTTATATTATAATATAAGACACTGAACAGTAAAGAATTAAAGCTTTTGTAGACTTGGAATAAAAGTCTTAGGGAGATAAAATTACCGGAACCGGCGCTAGTTTTTAAGAATAGTTGTCTATTTGAGGGGTGCACGCTTAGTAAGCCGCTAACAGTGGTAGAGCCAACGGAAACAAACGTTTTAAACGAGGCGAAGGCTCGGCTGTTTAATAAGTTATTATTTGAATCGTTATCTATAAATGTTTTAGTATTCAAATACCTATTTGGTAAATTAGTCGCGACGTCGTAAGATACAAACTGAGACTTGCTCGAATTCCTAAGCACTTTTAAGGTGTTGTAAAGTTTTAGTAGTCACATTAGTTTTAGTTTATTATTGGGTAGTTTATGATGCTCAACTATTCACATTAGGGTAAGAGGCAGGACTTGAACCTACAACCTTCAGGCTCACAACCTGCTGCTCTACCAATTGAGCCACACTTACCATATAAATCTTAAGATACGTACATTACGAATAGTATGACGAAAGCTACTATAGAATTTGCGTAAGCTTGCCTAAAGTAGTTATAGTTATAAGAATGATTTAGGTTGATCAAGTACATAAAAGCGCTTGACGTTAGAAAATAAATGTAGCAGTTTACATGTGTTAGTAACTTAGTGGATAAAGTGTCTAAATAAAAGACAGTATGCTGCTTAATAGTAAAAAAAGACGAAGACGCTATAGTATCTACGGGCGTACTGAAATTAAAGGTTACTAAAAGGAGCACTTCGCCGAAAAAGAAAAAGAAGCATCAAAAACTGAATAAGAAGTAAGAAGTTGTTCTAGAGGTTACAGTAGTAAATTGGAAACGGTAAATAGATGAATAAGCTAGTTTGTTAATCGAAGAGAAGTGCTCCCTTAAAGAACTCATCTGTTGTTGAAACGTACTGCCCCAACCTGATCTATAAGCGATTATAGAGCCTTTTTTAGGGCCGAACATTACCAAGAACACTAACATAAACATATATATCGGTGTAAAGAAAAAGCTGACGAGTCAACAACCCCTAACAAATAGAGATAAGAAATCGTCCCTTAGCACCTGAAATAGTAAAAACTCTTTACCTAAAAATCCAGCACTATAAGGCAATCCAGATAGGTTGAAGCATACCCCAAACAACATGGCTGCTATGTCAAAAGAGTATAAGTAGGCGCCCCCCATTTGCCTCATGTCAGTATTACCACTAAAAAAGTGTACGGTGTAACCTACTAATACAAATAAGAAAGCCTTGTTTAAAGCGTGTATAATTAGGTACACTAAAACCTCTTCGTAGCAACAAAACCCGCAACCACAAACTAAATAACCGATTTGACTTATGGTTGAATAAGCGACGAGCTTTTTAATATCGTTTTGGAACGTTGCCGTAATTGCACCAAAGGATAAGGTTAAACCACCTAGAACAGCTAGGTAATAATTAGTAAACGTTGTGAACTCGAATAGTACGGCGAACCTTATAACTAAAAAAACACCAGCGACAACTAACGTGGATGAGTGGATAAGTGCAGAAGCCGGAGTCGGTGCTTCCATAGCATCAGGCAACCACACGTGTGCGAAGAACTGAGCGGCTTTTATACCACCGGATGTAACTAAACAAAACGAGAATAGGGTTATGAAATGAAATGCTACGTCACCGAAAAATAGGTAGTGGAACGTCAAAAATGGTACTTGTAAGAATATGATAGACAAATCCGTAGAAGAGAAGACGCTGATTGTTAGTAAGAAAGAGAAGAACATAAACATGTCGCTAATTCTAGATCAAACGAAGGTTTTCAGCGCAGCTTTGATAGTATACATACGTGAAGAATAAAAATTTACAAGTAAAAGGGAAAACAAACCTATACACTCCCAAGCGAATAAAATTAAAAAATAGTCATAGCAATAAAATAAAAAAACTACGCTAGTTGCAAACAAGTTTAGTAAGTACAAAAGCCTATTTATAAAAGCTTCTCTATACATGTACTCGACACCAAAATATAAAGCAAACATAGTTAGTGTTAATACTAAAATGGAAGATACTAAGGCTAGACTATCCACACAGAACACTAAGTGTGAGTCTATCAAGTCTATACAAAAAAATCAACGACCGAAATCTACGAAAGAGTAAGTACCATTGGATAAGGTTATGTATAACTCGTTTAGTGATAGCATTAATACGAATGAGAAAGACATAATAGATCCATAAAATGTACCTACAGGACCTAATCACCTTTTAAATAAGAATATGAACAGGCAGTGCAAAATTAAAAACATAGGTGCGAATGAAAACATTGAGTTTAGAAAAGACAAACTAGCGGTAGCCGCACGAGGGTACTAGTATTTGTGTACTTTGAAGTAAAATGTGTTTAGTGCAATATCAAACGAAAAAAACTTACAAAGTCAAGTATACGTATGTAGTAACTTAAATCACATGGGGTGTGTAGAGTAATAAGTCGTTAGTAAAAAGTAGCTAGTATACACTAAGGAGTTAAATGTTGTCTTGTTAAAGGGTAATAACGTGATACTATAGGGCTCTAGATAGGACTGATGATCTACTACTCTCTTATTCTCAAAAATTGGATTGTTACTGACAGCTAACTTATCTATGGTTTTGTGATAGTAACTTAAGGTTATGTTATTGTACACCATACCTTGATTTTTATAGGTTAAAGTACTAAAAACACTTCAGAAAGATTTTCTAAATAATGAGACGTGTAGCCAGTAATAAGTGTTTAAGTAAGTTGATGACTTAAAGTAGAAACGTGTACTATTGTACTTTACAAGCGTTGGGTAAAAGTCTGATCAATGAAGCTTTTTTAAAGCCATAGATCTGCGCGTTTTCGCGGTATGGGTGTGGTAAAAATTTTGAACTACAAAGCTTCACATCAATTCTACAATAACCTGCATAACGTTTTATCGTCAGTAAATTACAACTTTACTAGATTAGAATTGATTTAGGTTTATACATATATGTTAATAATAAGTATAAATATAATAACACTAAACACATGACATTGGCCGCGGACTTGTCGTTAGATAAAAAAGTATAAATACTCGTAGTATGATCTGACACAAGGGCTTGGCAAGTATTGTATGTTGTTAATGGTAAAAAGAAGGTTTTGATTTCTGGTGACGTAGTAGATAAATACGCGGTGTAAGTCATTTGATTAAGTATTGAGAAACTCTCAGAATTAAACGGATAATAACTGCTAAAACTAAAGTTGCTGACAAAGTTTGGATCAGACAAGTACTGCATGGTCGAAAGCTTAATCGGTAATCAACTGGAAATCATAAACTTACCCCAAGCCAATGACCATATCAGCGCCAACAGTATTACGATGTGCAATGTGGCGTAATTAAAACCGGTTACGTGGGCTGCCGGAAATAGTAAAGACTCGATACCTAAAATGGTTACTAAATAAAAGGTAATGAGTGCTAATGGTCAGCTAAGTCTGTAGAAGACGGGTAAGTATATTAAGATTAGTGTTAGTAGTAATACTCGATAATCAGGGATTATATTGCTTATATTTAATTTCATAACTTTCCACATCAAGTCGTTTGCAAGTGAAAAAAGACTCAAAGAGACTACCAAAGTAGTTAATAAGAGAGCTAATAAGTAGTGCCACGCGTAGACAGATGTAGCGGTAAAGCAAATGAAAAATTGTCTAGTAGCGTTGGCGACTAGTAAGGATTTTACTATTAGTAAAGTCATTGTTATGATTAACAGCGCGTAAAACAGCCTAATATCAACGAAGTCAGAATCCCTAAAACCAAAGTTATGCGATATTAAAGAGAAATTGACTTGCATAAAACAGTAATAAATTAGTGAGGACAGTAAACTTGTAGTGACAAGTAAGGCGTAAAACATCTGATTTAACCCCGTTAATTGATTATGTAGCTTATACACTAACATAACCATTATGTATAGCCCGAATACTTCGGACGGGTCCCAATTTCATCAGCCACCCCATGAGCCTTCTTGATAAGCCCATCAACTACCCATCATTAAAGTAAACACTATAAAATTGATTGAAAGTATTGTTTGCTTAAGCGTATCATTGGTTGTCTGTTTGTGCAGCTTGTAGTTAATCACCGTTAGCGAACTAGTTAGTCATAGGGCTAACAGTAGGACTCAAGAAGCATATAATATGAAAGGATGGTATTTGTTAAGGCCGTTAATAAGTAGTATATTATAATAGTCTAACTTACAAGGTGAGTAATTCGTTACCAAGCAAAAATTACTATTAAGTACTACGTAAACGCTAGAGATTACAAGAACAGCTACCTGTACTAACCGTTTTCAGATTAGAATCTTGTCTGAGAATTTTAATGCGTATAATAGTAAAAGCAGCGGGACTAGAATAGTAAAAATATAAGATATGTTAGTCCAAGAAAAATACATCAAATCCCAAAAGAAAACGTTTAGGTTAACACGCGTAGTAGTATCGTAAGTGGTTGAAGATTCGCTATACTTTTTAAACAGCAAGGTGCCTATACTAAAGATGAATTGGAAAGAGGCTAGGGAGTAAAACGGTTTAAAAAAGTTAAGTAACATACTACCTAGAAATGTAGTGCGTAAGTGTAGCTCAGTAAGTGATCGTAATATACGTGCGTCGAGAAAAGTAAATTAACTTGTGCAGTTTTAGAGCATTTAACGATTAAGACGGTCTGAGGGCAGTTGTATATAGTAATTAACACCAGTAGGAGTAGAATAGTTATTAAATAAAGTATAATGCGTCGTGGTAAGCTGAGAAAAACGCTGGTAGTAGTGTCATGACTTTAAAGGTTAGTCACCCGCCAATGAAGAACATTGAGAACTGTACGGCTGATATAACTAAGTGTAAGTACTCACATAAAAAGATTATTAAAAGCATTGTACCATTGAACTCTGTTGAATAACCAGCAACCACCTCAGACTCAGTTTCGGCGTGATCAAATGGAGCTCTTTTAGATTCTAAAAATAAGACTACTACAAAACTGGATGCTGCGGGGGCATAAAGAAAAAAGTTTCAGTAAGTACTCTGTAGCACAATAAAATCGTGAAAATTAGTAGATTGCGAAATTAAGACTAGTAATGAGTATAGTACGGTAATAAAAATGTCTAATGATATTACGTGCACCAAACCACGTATCGTGGAGATTATGGCGTACCTGGATTGACTTACTAAACCAAATATAGAAAAGAATATATTAGACCAAAGTATTAATATTAGATGGTATAGAACCATTGAGTCAACAGACTCGACTATGAATAGGCTTGGTCCTCATATAAAATTTAAACTAAATAGTATTTGAGTTGCTAACAATAAAGATAAAAATATAGGGGCTGCAACAGTAGTAGGTCTAGGAATTAAAAATATTTCTTTAGTTAGCATTTTAAATAAATCTGCGACTATTTGGAATGCGCCGTTTCGGCCCATTAAAGTGGGTCCCATACGCCTCTGGGAAAAAGCTAAAAGTTTACGCTCAGTAAGAATTACGAAAAGTGCTAGTAGTATACACATTAAAGATATGAGTAGGGCGAATTCATGAATAGTTTTTAAAATCTAAATAAGTAAGTATAAATAAGCTATGAACGAGAATAAGAAAAGTAAGAAATATAAGTACAGCATGTTTAACAGCATTTCAGAAACGTTAGAAGTCTCAAAAGTGCTAAGATTGTGAGATGGTCAGATAATGTTATCTAGGTATAGTCTAACTACAGCCTCAAAAGCTAGCCTCTCACTGAATAAGAATCCGGTGTGTATTACAAACTTACGTATTCACATGTCTGCGGTTTTTTTCTGCAAGAAATCGATTAAAAAACCATCTGATCAGATTAGCTCGTTCCTACTGTAATAGGTGGTTATAAAACTTAACGATTGCGTTAGGTTTACCCACGTTGACTTTAATAAGTAATGAGCTTTTTGAAAGTTTGGTAACATTAACTCTTTTAATAATAACATTTATATACTACCATTTTACAAAGGTTTTTCTGTTGAATTTACGGTTAGCTCCTAATTTTCTAGCTTCAATAGCCCTAACAGAATATGAGCTGGATTTCCTCATAAATGTTTGACTAAACTGGAAAATGTAGTGGTCTAAGGCGTCTAAGTGGTGTACTAACCAGATCATGTATAAGTAAATATACTGATAGGAAAACTTGATAAGGGGGTTACCTACGTAACCACCTTCAGGCTCGTAGTAGTAACGACCACAAGGTAAAATACTGGCTGTACAGTAAATGGACATCATAAATATGATAAAGCAGAATGTTTGTACTAGTGAGTTTTGCATGGGAATGGCTGGGTAATGCTTGGTCATAGGGTTAAAGAAGTTATTATACATAGGTAAGCCTGCTAAAGAAAATAAGTATAAGAATACTCAAAATACTCCTTCGTAGTGGGTGGGACATACAGTAAGCATACCCATTAAAGGCCTAAAATACCAGTGGGGGGCTACTCCGTAGAAACGAATTTCTTCGACCTCAGAAACGTTTCATCTCTCAAAGAAAAAATAGTTTACAGTACCTCCATTGAAATGGTGTAGCGAGAAATATATAAAGATATACATTACTCAATATCAACCGTCTTGGAACTCTTTTAACATTGCGTCGTAAAATCAAGAAGCGTATGTACCGGTTTTATCTTCGTAAGTAGATTCACCGCTGTCACTATCTCAAGATTCGTGACAAAACATAACGTGCATCTGAATTAAGTAAAGATAGTATCAAGGTACAAAATAATGTAATACCATAAAACGCGTCATTTGATCAACGTTTAGGTGCTTATTAGTGAATAGGATATAGTAAGACTTGTGAATATTATTTAATAACGATCAAAAAATATTGGCGAATACAGTAAGTGTTAAGTCACTCAAGTGTGTGGCACTTAAAGAAATACCTAAGAATACGATACCGTGGAAAATTACGAAGGCATAACCTCCGAGAATTCAACCGTCGGACTCAGCAATTATAAAGTTTTTTAAGTATATCTTTTTTAAAATGTGCATGTAGGAAAGTAGCATTAAAGTATCTACTCCCCTGACGTGTGCGAAGAAGACTTCTGCACCGAAGCGGGTATCGTTAAACATTTCTTCTCTGAGCTCAACTACTAGTCCAGGTTCAGGCATATAGTATCAAGCTAAGAAAAAACCTGATACTAATTGCATCATGATACATAATAATAACATAAAACCTAATATAGATGTTGCGCTTGAGAAGGGTATTAATAGTCTATTTACAAAAAAATTTGCATAAGAGAAAATAACTGAAGATAGTGAAATTAAATTTCAGTTTCAACTAGTTACTGCGTCGATATTTTGAAAACTGGGGTGGTAACCTCATAGTGCTTTTCTAAAATTTCTTCCTTCTAACATTATTTATTTATTTTATTCTTGTCAGTATAATGCGTGCCTCTCGTAATCTATATTTAAACTTTTAAATAATACTCCGAAAAATACAATTATAAGTAATAAATCGTACAGCCCAGTGAAGGTGTAACCAGAGACGAATGGAAATAGGAAAACTAATTCAATATCGTACAATAGAAAAAAAACACAGATTAATAAAAACTGTATCGATACTTTTATGACTCGTTGGTTCTGTGGCTTAAAACCACACTCATAAAAATCACGCCTGGTGGCTTTCATAAAACCAATACGGCGTAATAAATCTTTAAAGGTTAACGCCGTTAGTGCGTTGTAGACTAAAATAGCTAGGATCGCTACAGATATAAATGCTAAGAAAACTTCAAAATCTCCGATAGTATATTAAATAAATAAGCTTAATGCTAAGCCGGTACATAAAAGTAAGGTGAATGCCATTAGCTCTAGAGTCTTGTTTAGTTTTATTTCAACAGATACATACGACATGAAAATTTTCAGTAAGTGCCTTAATTTATTATTTATAGAAGTTCAAACCATATTACTTAACGGTAGCTAGATACCTTACCCTGCTTCTTATATATCACCTGCTTAGAGAACCTAACACCCCTACCAGTGAATATATTTATAGACCTCTTTTCCTTAAGTAATAATGACGAAGTTAGTAGGTCGTTTCTACTAAAACCAAATAGTAATACTTTAGTTTTACCTAAAAATTTTACGGCACAGAAGTACGAGTAAATATATAGCCTATGGGAGTAACCGAATTGGGGTGCTATAGTATTTCTACCGTTTTTATATATATAGTAACCCTTACCTTTAAACTTAAGTTTAATAAACGTTGGTTTTATAAAAGACATTAGCGCGAATTCAAATGCCCGAAAGAAAGGTAAATAGTAGCAATTCGTGTATAGACTCTTAAAAGAAATAACATTTGCGCAGGGGTCAAATGTGATGAAACTATGAGAGTTTTTAAAGGCCAAATTAGCGTAATAGACGTCAGAGGTCATACGAAATACCGTTGTCCCCCGTTTAGTGTTACCAGTTATCAACACGTCTCACATATGTGGTATGTAGACACGATATTCCTTATACCTGTAATTGTTTTTTACTGATCCTCTTATCAACGACTTTTTTAATTTTAGATTTATGGATTTGAGCTTTAATGCATGTCGATTACTTTTTAATAACATTTATAATATAAGTAGTAATAAGATTATTTAGTACTGGTTCTGTAGGTCTCCGCTAGAGTTTTTCTACAATTATAGTAAACATAGTTGTAAGAGAACTTTCTGATCTTACTTATAAAACTAGTGCTGGGGTTATTAACGGCATTAGTGATTACACTGCTCAACCTAGAGTAAAAATCTCTACCCGGCTGCATTTTAACCTCTTTCATTAATCATGACATGACAATGTAACGCCTCTTATAAGGGGCTATATACTTCCATAAAAATGTAAACTTACCTGACCTACCACGACTGTTTTTATATATGTTTTTATCGACTTTATATATATAAAACAAGAACATAGGCTCTAGAACTTTTAAGTTATCTATTAGTTTAAGCCTGTGATCGTTTAAGTTATTATACTCAATTCCTAGCTCATTAACAGTTCTATCGTGGGGACCTAACACTCTTAAGTTATCAGACAATCTACTATAGCTAGTAGATATATTTATATTGTTTAGTAAATTATATATGACCATTCAGCCTGTAAGGCCTTTACTAGAAAGGCTTTCATTGTAGTTTGTTGCTTGGGCAGACTGTAAAGCCCTCAACAGTAAAAGGTACGTTTTTAAAGACTTACCACTGCGCATACTATAGTTATTTAGTTTGTAGACGTGATACTTATTTACATCGCGTTTAAGTGAGTGAGAGTTTGAAAAGCACCTAGGGGTGTCTATGCTAATACCCTTGAAGAAGGATTTAAAATCGCATACTACTATAGCGCCGAAATCTTCAGATACGACATGTGTATTGTAAGTCTCGCTTCACCAATCATCAAAGACTGCAGATTCGTAGTTTCTCAGCATATCCTTAAATACTGGCACTAAATAATCACTGTCTAGGTCTAAAAATTGAACGGGTCGGGTGTCAAATAGTTTATCCTCAAAATGGACTTCAAAATTATGTGGAACTTTTTTGTACAATAACATTTATAAAAACTAGAAAGTATAAGCGAGTGCTAATCTTTTTTGTGTGCACCTAAGCCGTGCATAATATAAATTGTTTCTTAAGCTTCTAGAGTATATAGCGCTTGGTTGTGCATGAGCTATGCTAACGTCGTCACTGAACAAGTTTGATCTTTTTCTCTTTTTTTTAGACTTATCGGGCTTAAACCACTGTATTGATATGACGACTCAATTATTGTACCTAAGGTACCAAGTACGTAGCGGGAAATATTCTCCTGTAGTGTACCTTATCAGGTAAGAGTGCTCGATACCTACTATGTTATTTGAGTAATAGTGCCTCCTGTAGAATTGCATATAAGATCTCGAAGGTAAAGTCCTTACTTGCTTATACTTTTTCGAATACCAATACTCATGTATAAATATATTATTAACAAAGTTAGCCCCATGGTTTATATAATTCTGTATAAACTCAGAATTTATGGTGTCTTGGTTAGAGAACGCTGAATAATTCTTATTAGACAATCAGTGATTATATCAAAACTGGTTTACACCAAGTCGAGTTATTGTAGGGTTACTCATATTTCCCAAAATAAAAAACCCAATAGGGAATTATTTCTACATTACGAAGATAATACCTACCATGAAAAATAGTAGGAAAGCAAAAGTTTCAATGAAACCGAAACCTAAGATAGCATAATTGAATAAGGTATCTTCTGAGTCAGGAGCATAAGACATACCTTTTAGTAAAGCAGCAAAAACTAAACCGGCTCCGATAGCACAACCAGTGATAGGTAAGAATGTAATACTTAAAGCAATGACTTTAGCGGCTTTTACGAATAACATTTATAATGTATGCTAGAAGAAAATAGTTAATAAGAAGGCTGGATAGTCTAACATTATGTCAAAGAAGTTACTAAATCAACTTTCAGTACTAAGTACGAAACTTAGTTCTATTGGAAATCTTCAATAATTAGATAAGAAACTCAAGAATATAAGTACGTAAAAAAAGAAGAAAAAGTATAAAAACTGCTTTAATGAAGAAACACAGTAAGTGGTAAACGTTAACGGTACCTCTTTCATAGAATATACGCGCCTAAATAGTGAAACTCATCATATAAAAGTAAGAAATATACAGACAAACAAGAATGTTTGAAATAGTAAAAAAGACGAAGCGAATGGCCCATCATTTTTAAATCAAAATACGGTTTTTACGTTATGGTAAGTAAAGTGATCTTTCTTTGCAGTACCTCAACCCCATCTAGCAGGCTCGTGACTCAGTTGAATAAAATCGATCGGCCTAGTTTTTTGGTATCATACTGGGTCAGTAAAATAACCAAAAAAGGTGATTATGAAATGTGTGTATATCAAGTAACCCAAAAAGCAGTTGATTAGTACTATCAATACTAAACTTTTCTTTCAGTTTAGTCATCTAACACCAACCTGCAATAGGTTGGCGATAAGCAATACGATAGAGTACACTGCTAAAAACTTGAAGAAAAATACCCTAGAGTATCAATGTCATCAAGAGTACACGAAAGATAAATTGTAATTGGTTTCGTAGTAAAAAGGTATTATTACTAAAACACATGCTACCCCATAATTTATGACGTAATAACCCTCTATCATTCAGAAAGTCTTATATCAAGACATTCAAACGCGCTTATCACGACCAGTATAACTACCATAACGACTAACAATTAAATTTTCACCAACCCAAGCAAACAAAAATACAAACAAGATTCATGTTTGTACCAGACTTCACTCTATTGGCTCTCACAAAGGCTCATCATCAGTTAAACATGCGTCTATAAAAAGTATAAATACTAAAGCCCTCAGGTAATAAAATCCGAAGCTGAACGTTTTGTTAGACAAGTCAGTTCAGTAAGAAACTCAGTACCTAATGAGGTTAGATAGCGTTAAGCTATTATTAGCTGAAGACAGGCTTGCTACCTTTGAATTTAGCAAGGTTTTGGAAGACGAGTTAACCAAAGGCAGCTTGTCGCTGATTTGGCGACTAGTGGGACTAAATAAGAGATTGTGCTTTGGGTTTAAGAAACCTAAGTAAGATATATTAGCTATGACTTTATTAATTTTATCAAAAAACATATTATAGAACTACGCACAATATACGACCAGTTATGTTTAGTCTCATAGCGTCCAAATGAGTAATTATACCAGAGCTAGTTTCTAAGAATATTATAGAAGCTCCTATTGACTTTGAAGCAAGCTTTAAGGCTTTTATCGAAATGAAGTGCGCTCTTGAAGGAGTAGATACTAACCTTATAGATGAGAAATAATTTGAGTTACCGTAATAAGGTGTATTGAAAGTTATGAACGGTCTGCCATTTTTACTAGAACGTGTTAATAAAAAATGGGAAATTATACCGCTCCTGTGTAACGCCCTTACTAGTCTCAAAGTTTTTACTGTTTTTATTATTTTTTTACTTTTTAGTCTTTTAGAATTTAGTATATTGAAATGATTGGTTACATAAGCGTAGTGATTATACTTGATAATTGGAAACGCAGGGCTCGAACCCGCACTCTTCAGGGCCAAAAACTGATGCTTTACCGATTAAGCTAGTTCCCATTTAATAGTTTTTGGTGTTGATTTTAGTGTACTTGTCTTGCTTAAAGTTGTAGCTAAACCAATGCTGTCCTGGAAAACTTACCACTTTTCAGAAGAAAAATTTTCTCTCGAAAAGAAAAGTTATACAACGTAATCAATGGTTTAGGTATCTGAATTTTAGTACTTGAATTTTGATAAATTTGGCTATTATTATCAGCATACTAAATCTCATTATTTTTACGGGCATGCTAGATCTTATTTTTATAAGAAAAATACTTCTTAAGAAGTTTATAGCTGGTTGAGTTGGGTAAAGTATTAGGAGACTTTACATGAGATAAAGCGTAACCAGATACGTGGTGTATAATAACTAGGGTTGAGACATAAGATGATAGTAGCACTATCACGGTGACTCAGACTCCAAATGACTCTGCAATGTCTACTAATAGATCGTTGTAGGACATAAGGTAAAGGGATGTTTGGAATAATAACTCAAAATAGTAGAATATACAATTTAGGTTATCTGTTATGTAGGTGTAAAGGTCTAAAAATAAGTACATTCAAGCAGTCATTTAAATCCGCATACTAAATGCGAATGTTATTAATAAGCTAAGTCGTTATCAACTTGCCCTTCTAAAGCCAGGTAACTCAGAGTTATAGGCTTTAGATCTAAAAGTGAATCTACCGTAACCAGTTCACCTGTTAACACTTCACACACGCCCAGATACAGTACACCTGTTGTTAGTGAATGACGACGCAGAAAATCTCGGTTGCTTGGAAAGTAAATAGGCGGCCAAATAGCGCCTCGAAAGATTACAGCTTTTATTTAGTTTAATTGATTTTAGTATTGAGCGTTTGAGCTCTTTCTTTATGAAAATTTTACGTTTGTACTTATCTACAGCAAGCCATAGGTTATGTCTATCCATTTATACTTATATACTACCTGTCTACGTCACCAAAAACGATATCTTGCGAACCTATTAACGTGACCAAGTCTGCCATGTAATGACCTTGTGCCATTCTCGAAAATACGTGCATGTGGTGATAAGCTGGCGTACGGATTTTACACCTATAAGGTCTTGAGGTACCATCCGATATGAGTGCTACGCCGAACTCACCCTTAGGGGCCTCAACGGCGTTGTAGGTAAAGCCCTTGGGTACCTTAACTCCTTCGCTATATTTCTTAAAATGTGTTATTAAGTTTTCCATAGAGGTATACTTAGTTTTTTTATTTAATTGGTTTTTCTTAACTTTGTATAAAAAGTCAAAAAACGATAGAAAGTCAACATCAGTATTTTTATTATTAGATGCTAAACGGTGGTTGTTGGTTAAATTAGCGAGGACTTGAAATACGATATGAATACTTTCATACATCTCACGCACTCTTATTAAAAATCGGTCGTAACTGTCACCCCTTTTTCCTAAGAAGCTTTGCATAGATAAAAATCAATAAGAGGCGTATGTTTCCGACCTATAAAATCTAATGTCTTTTCTAATACCCACTGACCTTACTATAGGGCCTGAGATACCATAAGATATGGCGTCGTTTACGTTCAAACTTCCAACACCAACTAATCTAGTTTTTCAAATGTTATTGGTAGTTAATACTGCAAATATCTCAGTTAAGGACTTGAAGCAGTCTCTTGCAAACAGAGCAACGTCTAAAAAAAACTGATGGTTCAGGCCGGTTCAGTCTAAATCGTTGGGTCTGTAGAATGCTGCATGCATTCTTGCACCAGATACACGTTCATAGAACTCCATTAAACGTTCCCGCTCCTCGAAAGCCCAGAACATGGGAGCCATATTACCTACGTCTAACGAATGGCAAGCCAAGGCTAGTAGGTGATTCAACACTCTAGTTAATTCGTCGAATAGTACTCTTATCTGTACATAAAGGGCTGTGTGTGATGTTGTTTTTAGTAATGACTCTACAGCAATACAAAATGCGTGCTCCTGGGTCATCATAGATACGTAGTCTAAACGATCAAAATAGGGTAAAGACTTTAGGTACGTTCTCTTCTCTATAAGCTTTTCAGTACCCCTGTGTAAGAAACCTACGTGGGGATCTGCGCGTTCGACTAGCTCACCACTTAGTTGGACAACTAAACGTAGAACTCCGTGGGCTGCTGGATGTTGAGGACCAAAGTTTAATACAAAGCTTTTTATTTTTCTTTCGGAATAAGCATTCTGAGGAAATGGTGGTTGTCAGAAATTAAATGTTGTTGACTTCACTAGTTAACTAAGGGCCATAAGGTTTCGTTAGGTCTAGGTTATATACTTTCAATTGTATAAACGATATATTAACTGCCTGTCCTCTATAAACCAGGAAGGTGTATAAAAGTCAAATATGAAGTTATCATAAATTAGTACGGAAGACATAGTAAAAAAATCAGTTTCTAGGAATGGTTTGATGTCAGAGATATCGTATTTAGTGTGGTAAATCCACAGAGGGGTGTAATTACTCCTCTGTTTACGCCTTTTCATAGCCTTATAAGAACCCGCTAGATTCTTTCTGTAAACTAATTTTCGGAACTTTTTGACCCTATTGGATGTTCAGAGTAACACCCACTTTAAATAAGTATACATTCAATTAGAGACTGATAGCTGTACAACATCCCCTGTAAATAAAATGTGAGTTAGTCCTGTATTGGAATAGCCGTTAACAGATAAACAGCCTGCCTTGTTTAAGACCAACAAAGTGTTGTAATCCGGTATTAACCTAGAGTAAAGGACTATAGTAGACATAGTATACTCATCTCTAGAGAAGTGATAATTATTTAACTTACGGCCGAATCGCGTGATATACTTAGTAAACTGCTGTTGATATATATAGCGCACTCGCATAGATTCAGCTAGAGTCCTACGTGATTGCCTTCACAGCCTCTGGTAACCAGGTTTGAATCGTACCCTCGGTACATGGACCTCACCCTTAAAAGCTTCGTAACTAGGGAACCTCTGCATAAAGGGGCTGCTAGTTAGCGATGAAAAGAAGGGCTTAACGTATGAGTGATACTTTAATCTAGAGTTATAGCTCAAGTCACTACTTGAAACGGTAAATTTATCAGCTCTGTGCACCCTTGAATAATTTGTCAATAAAAATTTAGTGCTCATATCCCGCTTATTGAATCGATTAAAGAACCTAAAGTAGGTTATTTTTTGACGCCTTAGCATCAGTGATCTTTTTATCTGATTGGGTTTTAAAAACGAAAATATAAGTTTTTTAACTACTGCCTTAAATGGTAAGAACTTTTCTCTATCGATGTTGAATTTATACGATATGTATAACGGTGAGTTTTTAAGGGTAAACGAGTAAGACGCGTTCCTTAACCTAATAGTCGAAGTGTGCTGTGCTTGTAATCTGCTAGAATTGTGGCTAGTTAGTATCGAACTTTTTTTAGAAAACTTGAGGGGATTGCGTCGCACGCGCTTAGCAGACGTTTTCTTCCTTAATATGTTTCTGCCGACTTTCGAGGGTGAGAAGTTTTTACGTAAAAAGTTATACGTGTTGACTCTGCGATAACTTGCTTTATTGTACAGTAATGCTAAAGGATTTTCTGAGTTTTGTAACCTCATACGAGCAATAGGTCTTCTAATTTTAAGAGTTTTGCTAGCTTTACGACTGCCAACCCTTAATAACTTAAAAGTTCTTATTAGCTTACGCCGAATTATAGAACCCATAGCTAACAAACGGCTAGACGATAAGCGCCGCCTCCTGTACCTAATTTTGCTATTTGTTGCCAAATGATCAGCGAAACTGTCAGTATTGCTTAAAATCTTTATCGATTTTTTGTAATAGGCGGAATACTTATAATTGATAACGTAATCTTTAGCGTAGTTTTTTTTTAAAGAGTTGAAATAAAATGAGGTTGGATTGTATTTAGCAGGAATAATTATTAAAATCAGATATGTTTCTTTACTTCAAGCTTTTTACCACTTTTTGCCTTGGTGGCGTATTTTTTTTTGGTCATTTTATAATTTATCTTCTCCTCCTTTAGGTTTTGTTTTATTTGACGCTTAGTAGTAGATATGAATAACCTAAGGGACTTGTTAACGTTATAAGCATTTCAAGCATTTGATCAAGTACGTTGGCCTCTTACGGGCTTACCCAAAGCGTGACACTTACCTCTGTAAGATTTAATTAGGTATAGACGTATTATGTTAAGTCTGTTTAATTCGTCTAGCGCGTTATTAACCGAGTTTATTTGCGAGAATAGAACATTAAGTGTGTTGACTATATCCACTTTCCTGTAGTCTTCCGTAACCGAAATGTCCTCCGAAACGATCCTTATAGAATGGTTTATCTCGAATCGAGATAGCAAGAGTAGTCTAGTACTACTACCTATACCAAATGTGTTTAAAAATATTTCATCTCATGTTTTGTTAGTGTAGAATAATTTTCCACCGAAGAATAAACCCTTAGTTCAATAAATTTGCAATATATGTTCAAACCTCATAAAGTTACTTTTTTTTAGACTTCTTACGCAGCTGTTTAGCCTTGTATATAGCCAACTTCCTATTTCAGGTAAGCTCACCACACTTAAAGCCTACCGATCACGGAGTAACTCTCCTAGTGTGTCAGCGCTTTCCTGCGTGTACAGTAATTTCATGGTTAATAAATATATTTGGGATTGTGGTACCCCTATTTCATATTTTCTTCTCTGAAGAGTGATGTATGGGGTTACTCTTAATTAAATAGCAGAGTCTTCAGATGTTGGGAGAAAAATGCTTTACTTTGTGTCTTTTTACTATAGCGTTTGAACCGTTATATAAATGTCCGATTTTTTATAATTACTTAAACTTAGTTGTTTTACCTCAGGGAGTACGAGGGTATTTTATAGACTTCGTACGCCCCCCGTGAGGGTGGTCCACTGGATTTTTGGCCACTCCTCGGGTCTGAGGCTTAAAACCTCTGATGGTTTTAGAACCTGCGGAAGTTATATTTACCTCCTTTTTATACCGCAGCGCAGATCTACCTAAAGAGCCAATGGAGTAAATAGAAAAGACTTTCCTAACACCAGAGGGTAATTTCACCAAGGCCGAGCCCGTTCTGGTATCCATCTTGACTATGACCGCCTTACTACCAGGGCTTTGGGCATACTGAATTCCCTTACCAGGGAATAACTCTAAATTGGAGACGAAGCGGTTTTTGGGTAAACGCCTGATTATAAAAAACGAAGGTGCTAGTTTTATGTACCTTTTTAGTAGTATAATATTAGTAAAAAGGGTTGACTGCCTAGTGTATAAAGATGATAAATAAGTCAGTTTGAATAAGAAATGTTGATCGGTGGCGGGTAAGTAACTTACACAACCGGAGGAGCTGTAGACGACAGACCTCAACGAGGAATTTATAGAATTCACTACAAAACCTGATACAAAAGAGATGGAAGTGTCCCTAAAATGCTTGTTAGTGCTTACTACTCTGGTTTTCAGAGCCCTTGAACCTTTAGAAAAAACAGTAATACGCCCAGAGGAGGTACGTCCTGCTAAATTTTTGAGTCTGGTCGTGAGCCTACTTAACTTATGGTTTGTAAGCAACGCGAATTTTAGCGTGATCTTATTACGTGATGCTCCTGATGTAACTCTGGACTGTTTTAATGATTTTTTATCTAAAAACATATTATATTATTTTGATATGTTCAACAAAGTACATAAAACTATAATTGATCTTATGGAGCTAGTAACGTTTAAACTATGCCCGTGAGCTGAAATAGCTATTGAATCTAAAATAGACGACGAATCAAAATCTTTTAACTCGTAAAAGTAATGCGTGTCGCATAGATAAGAATTAAGTAGTAAATCAGATAGGGGTAAATCTTGCTTATCGAACTCGTAAGGGGAGTACATTACGGCACTGCGAGAACTGTAGTCTTTGGGAGTTAAATTCATCCTGCTCATTTTCTTAGGTAAGGTAGTGGCCATTGCTCCAGATGCGAAACCAAGAACTTTACCTTTTTGAATAAGTGCGTCGACAGACGATAAAGATTTAGCTATCCTTAAAACGTATTTTGACTGTGAGTACCTGCAAATCCTGCGCAAGCGCAAATAGAAACTTACTCAACTGGAAGCTATGAAAGTTAGTACCACGTTGTTAGTTTTTCTTTTCCTTAATATGTTTTTTCTTCTTACGAAAGAGGTTATACCCCTACTATACTTGCGAAAAAAGGTGGTCTTCTTAAATACCTTAAAAGAGTGGTTTTCAAAAGAAGCTTCAAGCGACTTTGATTCCACGTCTAAAGTACTATTAACTTTGGTGTTTAAATATGATCACCTCCGTACCATTCGCTAGACGAATTTAACTCAGAAAGAGTGAACCCTATTTTCCCTTGTAATTGTATAAGACCAAATAACAAAGCTTCTGCCGTAGGTGGGCAACCAGGGACGTAAGTGTCCACCGGTATTATCCTATCCACACCACGTACAACTGAGTAAGAGTAGTGGTAATAACCACCACCGTTAGCGCAGCTACCCATAGATAGGATCCACCTAGGCTCTGTCATTTGCTCGTATAAACGCCTTATACAAGGCGCCATTTTATTAGTAAGTGTACCGGCGACTATTATTAGGTCCGATTGTCTCGGCGAAGCCCTAAAAATAATACCGAATCTATCCATATCGTACCTACTAACCGCCGCGTGCATCATTTCTACAGCACAGCAAGCTAGACCAAAGGTTAAAGGTCACAGAGATCCTGCTCTAGCTCAATTTACTAGTGATAAAACTCTTGATGCTAATCATTCTACTTTCATAATATATAAATATTTACCTGCGAAGAGACCTTCTAATGTGCTTAGAGAATCCACTAGGTCTACTAACTCCGTATATTGATCTTCTTTTTATTTTACCCACTACAGGAGAAAAGTCGTAGGCTCCTCTGATTGCAGAGTACCCTACTCCAGGCAAGTCGTTAGCACGACCGCCCCTGACGAGTACCCTGTTATATTTTGCACATAAGTAGCCCCTACCAGGTAAACGCGCCGTAACCCTAAGGCCGTTGGTTAAATCTACTTTGGCAACGTGCCTTATTGCTGAGTTGGGTTTTTTTGGTGACATAGTTACTACCCGAGTCACTATACCTTTTACTTGAGGACAGCGCTTAAGTATAGAGGTTCTAGATAATGAAGGGTTGCTATATTTGGGTCCAGGCTTTAAGCACTTAGTTTTTCGTCTCGCTGATTGTTTACATGTTGCCATTTATAATATAAAAAAATTATATAACGAAAGCTTGTCAAGAGACGCCCAGTCAATACATCAACGCAGGCACACCTAAAAATAAGATAAACTCCCTTACGGACAAGTCCGCAGGGAGACGGTTAGTTAACGCATTAGAAAATCCGAACAAAGCGTTCATTCAGGACCTAAAAAAGAAAGTTGGACCTAACAGGTACAAAAACACTAACAGGAACAGAGCGAGTAGGGGGAACAGATCTATAAAAAACGAAAAGAATAAGAACTCAGATACAAAAAAAATTGACCCAGGAAAACCTAAAAATATAAGCGTGTTTAATAACGCACATAAGAAAAGTTTAGGGCATAAGAAATTTATACCACTTATTTCAGTAATAAGCCTTGTTTTGAAACGCCTAGCTATAGCATCCACAAGTAAGAAAGAATTAGTGGACAGCAAAGCATGACTAATAAGCATACAAAAACTAGCCAGCATTAAATTGGACTGCCCGCTAACAACACAAATTGTTAGTCAATGCATCTCGACTACCGTTGAATAAGCAACTAACTTCTTAAGGTCTATTTGATAAAAAAGCTTTAAGACGGCGTCAACGATACCTATGGTTAAGAAAGGGTAAACATATATGAAGGTGGGCTCTAATTGAACACTTATCAAGCACTTTAACAGTCCGAAAAATGCAAACTTTACAAGTACACCACTTAGAAATATGGAAAAGTTAGTTGAGGCCTCAACGTGAGCTTTAGGTAGTCAGCCGTAGAACGGCCAAATAGGTAATTTTACCCCGAAACCCATTATCATACAAATAAATATAAAATTTACCTCGAAAGGGGATAAATATGTATTACTGATACTAGAAAAGGTAGAGCTGCCGCAAATGAAAAATAAGTACAAAAAGGCTAATATCAAGAATAGCGCACCAAACTGAGTTCAAAAAAACATTAGGTACGCGGCCTCTACACAGCGCCTTGTCTTGGCAAACTTGTATAGTATAAAAAATGAAGGGACTAGGAGCATCTCATAGGAAAAAAAGAATATAATCATGGAATCGGTGAAAAACAAGGAATAGCCGGACAATAGTATAACCATACAGTAAAACATGAAAGTGGCTAACTCGTCTGAATTATAAGTCATACAGAAAACTATTGATAAGGCCGTGACTACGAGAAAAACATAAATAAAAGGATATAAATAAACATCTAACAACTGTAATGAGACAGAGTTACTGAATAGTAACTTATCGTTCAACCAGGCCGTTTTGACGTTCAAGTAGTCTAAGGAGACTACACAAACGTCTGAATAACTGTCCAATAAATAATTCAAAACGGTCATGGTTAAAAATAAGTAGAAAATTACGGCGGTAACAAAAAACTTAGTTGAGTAAGCATAAGCGCCTTGCATACTTAGGGAGTTTAAGAACGTAAGCCTCAGCATATAGATAAAGGCCACAAAAATTAGCAGGTTGAAAGTCATGTAATAAACGTAAGAGAATCAGAGAATAGTTATTAAAGTTGGTTAGAAATACTCTTGAAAACGTACTTTCCTAGATACCGAGATAGGTGTGCGTAAGTGATTATTAGAATACATAAACACTAACCTAGATTGAACGGGTAACCTAAACTTTATTTGGCGTAAAAAATAAGTACCCCGCCCATTACGAAGGTTGCGATACTCTATTAAGTTGATACCGGAGGGCAACTTACCGTACCAGCCGGCAAGCTTTCCTTTTCCCTTTCCCATACGAGACCCAGATACTTTTTTAGTCAAGGGTAAATGGGGAAAAGCGTTGAGTCATACTTTTCGTGAAGTTTTATCAGCACGTTTTGACCCTTTTTTTATGTATAGTTTAATACGAAACAGGTTTTTACCTGAAATACTCATGGGCTGAAGAAGCTGTAAGCCTTGTTGACCGTATAGCAATCCAGCATTTTTAGGGTGAGAGAAGAGGCTTCTAGACTTTTGTCTATTCTTAAAAGTGAATTTACGGGGTCTTAATAACATCTATACGAATAATCAATTAAAGAATAGTAAGAAGTCGTCTATATACACTACTCCGAAAATGACGAAGAAAATAAAGGTTATGGAAAAGTAATAGTATGAAAGAGGGGCTCTCTCGTTTAGCAAATAAGGCTTATCGTTTTGACCCTTATTGGACGTATGCAAAAAGCGCAGATTTTGCATGTAAAAATATAAACCGACTAACAGTAATATTAGCAGGAAAAAATACAACACGAATAAGTTAGTATTGACAATTATGTTAAGTATGAAGAGTTTGGAGAAGAATCCAACAAAGGGGGGAACTCCAGCCATGGAAAATAGACACACGGTTATAAAAAACAAAGAAACCGAGTCAAAGCTGTATTGAGAAAACGAATAAAGAGTTTTCAATTTAGTAGTCACGTTCATCAAAATACTTCAGAAGAAAACGACTAAAGTTGTGTTGTATAAAAACATGTATGCGAATAGAAAAGAGTTTCCTTCAAAAAAAAGATTAGAAAATAACATTTATAGAGTTACGTAGAAATGGGTCAAGCTCTTTAGTAGTAACATCTTACTCTTAGCGCTGGTTCATTTCTTAGGCTTTACCTTAAAGGGTTTGTTTGCTGAGGAGGCGTAGTTGACGCTAGTTATTAGTGTGCTACCGGATACTTGTTTTAGTCACAACTGCTTACGTTTAGTATTTTTGGGGCTTTTCACTACTGCCATCTATATATAGAATTAAATAAAGAATAGTAAGTCGCTATTGGGTGCACTGGCTATCGATAATAGAACTAGCAAAGAGTTTAATATACTACTAACAGCTAAAAAGGACTTAATGTAATAAGTCTCACAGAGTATAGTTAGCAGCACCAACATACCTACTATGACTAAGGTTAGTAAGATATAAGTGTAGTAATAGGTAAGGTAGTGGAAGTACGAGGAAAGTAAATGTATGAAGAATATGAATAAGCAGTAGTAGTAAAAACATATATAAAAAATTATGGTGTGTAACCCGATACCCTTGAAGAACGTGGGTTTTCAAATGAAGAAAGGGGCGATACCGCACTTGGTAAGTAAAGAGAACAGAAAGATAGATCAAGTGAGGCCTATAGTAAACATTTCTTTATACGTTGATGACACAACTAAGTAGTAAAAGACGTGCTCAAGTAGAAATCAATCGAACGAGAAAAGTTTTTGATATAGGAAAATAGTGAATAAGAAGAGGTTTAGAGAACCTATTAAAGATATCCAAAAGAAGTACATTATTGATTGCACGAAAGCTGCTGGGATTGAGTTAGAGAAAAAATTGTAGTCGGATAGATCAGTATTCCTGTAATAAAAAGCTGAGGAGAAGGAAGATGTCACTAACAGTAAAAACAATAAAGCTGACTGCACCTCAATTATAAATATCATAGTTATTATCGAGTTAGCTGCGAATAGTAAAGATATTCAGTAATACATGTTCACCATAGTAATAATAAAATCATAAATCTCACGACTAGAAAAATAGGTAACTGAGGATAATAGGTAAAGGACGGAAACAAATGAAAAAAATATAACAAGCTGGGATTTTAATTGGAAAGACGAGAAGATTATGTGGCCGAATCAAGCAGTCAGCTCCGAAGAGCTTCAAGAAATAGTATTGAGTAATAGCATTGACAAAGTAAAAACCACTATGTTAGCTACGTAGTTACCGCTTACAAAAGAAAAGGTTGTACTGTTGTTACTATTAGTGCTAAAATTAGAAGTAGCGCTTAATAAAGGTAAACTATATAATAAGAAGGATAAGACTAACATAATGTAAATTGTAGGCGCGAATACGCTTATAGATCAAATAAGTGAGCTGTTCATTAAAAACATAATATATAGCTTAGTTTTGTAGCGGCTTGAAGAAAAGGAGCGTTAAAGATATGAATATAAATAAACAGTGAACTAACCACGAGTTCGTAAGTAGCGCAAGATTGGACAGGAATTCCTGTCCAAAATTGCCATACAGCCAAACAGGTGCCGCAATGTAAAATAGTAACAGTTTTAAAGAGGCTAAATACATAAGGCGGGGGATACTACCTGTATCTGGACTCGAACCAGAACCCCATGCGGGACAAGGTTTTAAGCCTTGCACGTCTACCAATTTCGTCATACAGGCATTGACTAAGTTATTATGAAGAAGTTGTTATCCTTGGTGGGTAAACTGAAAACAACCTTTGAAGTAAACAGTAAATTAGTACCTATGGTCAAATGGTTGGAGTGTAGTACGCTAACGGAAAGTAACGTGCTCGTTAAAGTTAAAGGCTCGGAGGTGCCCATGGGTAAGCGTACTAGTAAGCGTCTGTACTCTATACCGAATTGTTCTTGGGAAAAAGTTTTGTGAGCCATAGGGGCTTTAGTCATAGTAAATTTAGAGACCTTATTGGGCAAGAATACGAAACCACAGTTTTTAGAGCCTTTAGAGTGGCGCTTGCTAGCGATGTTTAACCAAGCCAACAGCAGGTAAGACTGCTTTATGAGAACTTTCCTGTTTCTGTAATTGGCCTCTTCGTTTGCGGAGAGATTAGAAGTTACCGAATTGTTCAAGTACAGGCCTAAATTTTTGGCGCTAGAAGGCGAGAATAGGGAGTAAAATGTGTAAGTCACGTACTTACTGTTATAGGTATTTTTTTTATATCTCAAAGATTTTTTGTAAATAGCTAATGTAGAATTTTTATAAGATACCAAATCAAGCCAGCGGGAATCGAACCCACATTCTTAGAGTGAAAATCTAATGTCCTAACCGTTAGACGATAGCTCGTTGCTTGTTACTGAATTATAATTGCATAGTTACTGGGTTTTGAACTATGGTGTCTTTAACCGGGTTGTAAAACATTTCCCTTAGTCCTATAGTGGGGAAACTTTTCTTGAAAGGTGTTGACGCGTCTCCGTACTGGAGCATTAAATTACGTAAATCTTTTTTACCAGACATGCTCACGCCGCTCAATTCCGAAACTTCTCTTTCCAACCAGTTTGCGGCGGAAAATAACTCTGAGATTGACTGGACAGTGGATCTGCTGGAGCCGTCGGCATTATAGCTGCTACCGCAGTGTACAAAAACAAAAAACCGGTCTTGCGTAACTAAAGAGTGGTAATTGTATACTAGTAGGCTGGAATCTGCTGTTGATAACTGCTGTTGCTTCAAATTAAGGTTACTTGAGGGAATTTCATAAGAGAATATATCCACCAGCTGAGTAGAGTAAAATAATGTGGACAGCCTCAAGTGCATGTTTAGGTAATATACCGATGACGGTTGTACCAATAAATTATAATTTTTCTCGGCTTGATGCATATTGTCGATGAAAGAAAAGTTTAGTTTGTCTAAGATACATTTGAAATATAGTTTGTAATTAATATTCACCTGTTTTAGA
>Ga0209302_10000405_pt1 | contig 25740 bp, 22 predicted proteins | sample ArcOceMetagenome_2_FD_187445 | JGI IMG/M metagenome (GOLD analysis project Ga0209302, IMG submission 187445) | Marine eukaryotic phytoplankton communities from Arctic Ocean - Arctic Ocean ARC135M Metagenome (SPAdes) (version 2) | ecosystem: Environmental > Aquatic > Marine > Oceanic | place... | reverse complement strand
GAACACATAATAGAATTAATTTAGGATCAAAGATATGAGCATATTATTAAATACGATGACAAGTATGTTGGATGTTATGGACAAGGACGTTCAGCAGGATATTTCACGACAGTTGTTCGAGAGATTTGGTGAGTCACTAACTATACCTACGAAAAAGAAAGGAGGCGGCAAGCGTTCAAGTAAAGTTCCTTTCTGGATAAGGGAGGTGACTGAGGTTGATCATTCTCAGAAAGGTTTTGCTGCGCTAGTTGGATCATGGTGTAAGTCTGACAAGGTAGATGAAGACTCATCATGTATTTACATTGCAGGGATACGAGCCGATTGGTACAAGAGTGGTTGCAAATACGCCATCGTTCATCAAGGTTCAGGCCTAGAGATGGGCGGCTTTGAAATTGCTGGGCTATCGACTCAAGTTGGCGAGATGTTCGTAGACTTTAAAGACCTAATGAACTATCTTAAATAGCGAAGAGTATCTTAATATATTAAAAGTGTTGCAAAAGTAACATTAAAGAGTTTACAATCCGAACATAATACCGAATTGAATAGGTCTTTTCGGTTGTTATGTTTATCAAGAGGTAAGAGTATATGTTATTTAATGTTATTGACTGTCCTCAAGGGCCGCCAGTTAAAGAAGTTGTTGCTCATCATATATCATCTATGCGTTTTAAGTTCAAAGCGTGGATGCGTGAAGGGGTGTGGGGTCTTTGGTTACTGATGGTAGATCATTCATCGAATACAAGACCGAAGCATGGCCCAATAGGTTTAATGTTTGAGTTCATGGAAACTAGGTTTGGAAATTGTTTAAACACCCAAGGGCCGAATGGCCCCAACTAAAATGGAGGTACTACTATGTTCAATAAAGAAACAGTGATGCCAATTGATGCGAGGGTTGCTTCATTGGAAATGAAAGTGAAGCTGATGGAGTCACGCATGGCTACCGACATGGCCACAATATTAGAAATGTTGGGGTCGGGTTTTCAATCAGCAGAAATAGAGGCTGAGAATAACAAAGTAGAGGATGGACGGAGGCAAGCTGAGTTCAGAATTATCCTTTCAAAAATGACACCGAAGCAGCATGTTGCTATGCAGATGGTGATGGCTGTTTGTGAGAACAGCGAGATAGCAGAGGTCGTTGGAGTGGAGGAGAATTCTGCGAAGATGTACGTTAGAAATATCAGCGCAAAGATGGGATTAAGATTCAGAGCTGATGTAAGAGAAGAGACAAAGAAGCTGATGGAATATATATCTGATGATGAATATTTAAAGATGTCGAAGGGAATTCCAAAACACTGGTGGAGAGATAGACTGCCAGACAAGGAAGATATATATGCGCCGATATACAAGAAGCCGCGCAAGTCAGTTTAAGTTTTAGGGGATACGAGAGTATCCCTTTTTCGTTGAGGGAGAGTTGTTATGTTGAAGCTAGAGAAGGTTGGAAAGGTTTGGTATGTGATCGGCACAAGGCGAGGTGTGAGGGTGAGGCGTTCTACAAAATGTGAGGGTTGGGATGATGCGCTTGAGCAGATGCAAGAGTTCAATGAGTCTCTTGTTAAGGACGGAGTGTTGCCTACGGGCCGAGCAATTTTGTTCACAGACTTAGTGAGTATTTATAAAGGCGGCAAAGAAAAAGCGAGGCGTGAGGTGAGTCGCAAACAGGATAGTCTGATCAGTAAAGTGGTTGAGTTGTTCGGTCACATTGGAGTGAGAGAGTTCAAGCTGATGACACCGATGGACGTGCTTGACGAGGGACTATGGGATCGTAGCGAAGGCACTAAGAAAAAATATATGGGCATGGTCACTGCCATCTGGAATTACTCCGCGAAGCGAGGGTTCGTTAAGCCCATCGTGTTCGAGAAAGGTTATCGTGATGGGCGTGTTGATGAGTTCATTGACGAGCAGCTAAGAGATAGATTGCTGATTGATATGAAGAGGTTTGATGGACGAGCAAGTGCCGTCATGGAGTTCTTATTTTTGACAGGTGTTCGTTACTCTGAGATGCGAAGAATAAGTATGGATGATGTGCGAGAAAAAGGCGTGATGGTTTATAACTTCAAGGGCGTTAATGGACGAAGGGCTGAACGGATTGTGCCGCTCAATGAGAGGGCCAGAGAGATTATTAACAGTGGTTGTTTGAAGGGGCTACCCGAAGACACAAGCTGGTTGAGAGGCAAGCTACAGGATGCGTGTCGAAGGATGGGTGAGGACTGTTGGCGAGTGCATGATGCCAGACATTCTTTTGCTAGTGTGTTGGTGGGCAAGGGTACTGAGTTGGTTGTGATCAGAGACTTGTTAGGGCATTCAAGTGTGACGACTACTGAGCGTTACGCTAAGGTGAGTCGGGTTGGATTGGAGCAGGCAATTAATGCTCTTTAGATTGTATTAGTTGTTGAAGTAGCTAGGGTTATTAGTTATCATGCGCTGCGTCTGAGGGATGGACGACCCTAAGATGCGTGGATATGACGTGGATAGGGGAGTTAAGTTAGGTGGAAGCCTTGGTATCAAAGGGTTTCAGAGGTCATAAGTATTCCCCTACGGGATACCACATACCTATAAGTTATGTAAATGTACTTACTTTTAAATACTTTTACATAACTTCTCCTTGCACTCGCAAGACACGTATAATACCCTCATACTTTACAGTAACGTAACGATACATAACCTACCGCAATTTGCGTGGATGGAACGTGGATCAGAAGGGTTTATTATGAAAAAATACTTCCGCTTTACTAAGCAGTTTGTCACAGAAATAACGACAGAAAAAACTCGTGAAAGGTTTTACGATTCAGTTGCCGATGGCCTCGTACTATCTGTCACAAAAGCAGGTAGTAAATCATACTACTGTAAGTTTTGGCGATCAGATATTCGAGGTGCGCGAGGCGCACACATTGAGCGCATCATTGGGCAAGCACATGATCTAACAGTTGACCAAGCTCGCACCTTGTTACGTGAATTAAAATCTGAATTTGTGGTGTACGATCCGAGGCTAGAAAAAAATAAAAGGGTGTGGTGTCTGCAAGACTTTCACGACAAATGGAAGTCGGACATTGATCACGAGGTTCGGGTTGGTAATGCAACCGAAAGGTACGCCAGAATTAAGAATGATATGTGGCTTCAGCACATCCCACCTGAGCTAGTGAACAGACGCATAGAAGATGTTGGCAAGCAGGAAATGATCACGTTGTTGATGGACTTAAAAGAGCGTAGCAAATCAGTTCACAATAAGCTTGCGAAGCATTTTAAAGGGCTGTACAAAATAGCCAGAGATAGACTTGAATTAGATATTCGCAATCCGTTGCGTGGGTATACAGTTCCGTCTGATAACATCAAGGAAACATTCTTATCTGTCGAGCAGATGCCAGTGTTTATGGCTGCTGTTAAAACAGAAAAACAAATCTACCAAGACCTGATCCTTTGCCTACTATTGACGGCTCAAAGAAAGGAGGCGGTGAGGTCAATGCAGTGGTCGCATTTAGACCTGACTGCCATGACTTGGAACATCCCCAAGGAACACATGAAAGGATCGGTGAGTGGTTACGTTGTGCCATTGCATGATGCGCTTGTTGATATTCTTGAGCGTAGAAAATCTGAAGCAAAAGAGGGAGAGCAATTTGTTTTTCCGTCACACTGTAGTAAGTGTGGCTACATAACGGGTGAACATTTTTGGGATAGGATTAGGGATAGTTCAGGCATAACTAAACTTTGTTTACATGATCTACGAAGGACGATGGGGAGTTGGTTGGCGGTAAGTGGTGTGGACATTTATAAGATTTCTAAGGTACTTGCTCACAAGGATGTGAGAGTGACACAGAAAGTTTATGCCCATCTTCAAGCAGTCGATGCGAGAGGAGAACTTAACCGAGTCGGTGGGTTGATGTTAAATAGTGAAACAAAAAAAGCGGCTGTAGATATTGAGTCCATAGCCGCAAACTTATCGGGGGAAGATAAGATGAAATTGATCAGTGTTCTTTCTCGCAGTGTGTTTTAAAATCTTCAACCGCAGAGGCTCGATACCGAATTGATCGGCCCATTTTTAGGTGAGGAAGTTCATCTGCATATCGGCCATTCGTGCGCCAGTTGGCTAGTGTCTGTGGAGAGATTGATAGATGCTCCGCGACCTGAGTTGCAGTGAGTAGTAGTTCCATTAGTTAATTCCAAGTTATGTTCAAGTGTCTTTATTATATACAGTAAGGTAACTAACAGTCAACTTATAAGTAATGTTATCATTAGTGTCGTAAGATTATCTAATTAGTAATTTAGGTATATGCTTTATCAGACACTTATGCTAGTATCAATTATACCGAAAGGATTGGTATTAATTCAAAGAGGAAGTTGGAGGTTCAGTTGTGATCGGGAACGAATTAAACACGTTAGTCCGTCTGGCAGTGGATACGGAAGAAGTGTTGCGATTCTTATCCGAGACTTTAAATTTGGATGAAGAACAAAAAGAATATATTACGAATGCGAGAGAACATATAAATGAAACGCTGGATGTTTCTTCGTATGTTGTTAAGTCCTACGCACGAGAGGCTAGGGCTACTCAAATTGAATGACTAACAAGCGTCCTAACGGGCGCTTTTTTTTTGGCTCATTTTTTCATCGCGTTACGCATACCATTCTTCTTTGTCGCAGGTTTTTTTGGTGCAAACTTTTGCCGAGACTTACAGCCATGCTTTTTGCACGAGGGAAAATTAGGGCAGGTCGGGCATTTCGTTAATGACATGGCTATGTCCTTGGGCAATTAGGTAGTGAGCATAGAGGAAGTGAAAATGTTTGAGTCGCATGGTGCAAAGAGAATCTTCTAAGGACTCTTGATTGCGTCTTGTGACTACGCATGGCATTGATGGGTCGCCAGTGGTAGCGATGTTACGTTCAGCTTGAGCGAGAGCATCACGGATGTTAAGGCGTTCAGTTCGCTTGGCTTCAACGAAGAGGTCAGGCGTTCCCGTTAGGTCAGCACCACCATGAGACATGATGAACCCACCGCCAGATAGTGGAGCGCGATGTGCTTGATCACGTCCAAAGACATGCTTGTTTAAGTAGGCAGCAATCTCTCGCTCGTACTTATCACCTTTTGCTTTTGCTCCGCGTCCACTAACTGACATAATGCTCCTCGCAAATTTCTATGATGTCTAATATCTTTTCAGCAATGTCTGATAGTTGATCGGGTGTGGCATGAGGCAATATCTTAGACAAGATCAGCCTGTCTATATCTTCTCGTGTGATGTCATTCATATTCATATTGTAGTTAGCGATAGAAAATGTGTCGTCCAATCTGAGCAATTTTTATTTGTGTTGCGGCCCAATACGGATTCACATAATCTGCGTGATAGTGTGTCGCTCCGCTCACTAGATCAGGAAGTGTTGGGCTGAGTACAAGGCTTGCGATTTGATTCGCTTGCAGCCAAGCTTCTGTGTCAGGGTACGTTTCTGCAATGCCGTCACACATGAAACTAAATTGACATTTATGAAGCTGGTTCGGGTAGTGATTCTCTCGCACGACAGCACAAACATTGTTCGGGTAACGGGGTGAGTTCACTCGGTTTAGAACAACTTGCGCCACAGCCACTTGCTCGATAACAGGCTGGGATCGGGCTTCGTAGTAGACGGTAAGTGCCAGACAGAAGAGGGATTCAGTTATCATTAGCTGTCCTTGATGTAAAATATAAATGCAATAGTTAATGCTGCGAGTAGTAGGTAGTTGTAATCAATCATCTCGTTCCCACTTTGCAGATTTGATAGGCATGTTTAATAAATGGTTCCAACGCTTTGCGTCTGCTGAGTTAATCTTATTGCGAGTCATCGCTCTATTTATTTCCGTGTGTATTGTTGATTGAACATCGCTAGAAAGTTGGCTCCACAACGTCACGAGTTTTCGTATGACGAAATAGGAAATGTTTCCCTGCGCGATCATTGCGTATCTAAACGCGCAGAGCATTAGCATGTGATCTTCCTCGTTATTTAATTTCATTACACTCCTTAAAACTTTAGCAGGATGACGCGACAGCGTTAGCCTAGCGGTACTGCACACCGCAGCGTCAGCGAGAGGGGTGCGCTTGGAAAACTTTAAATTTATTACTAGGAACGGCGATGCAAAGGTCGATGTCAGACGCGAGGTTACGTTGCCTTCCTCCCCCTATTACCAGATCGTAGTTATCTTTGCTGAGGTCAATGTAGCTAAGACAGTCATCGAATTGCACAGCAAAAATAAACGGCACATTAAAAGTGGTCGCAAACTTTTTTCCTTCGGTGTACTTAGTGCCAGATAAGATGATGTCTGGATATTCTTTTGAGTTAACTAACCTGCGCTTGCACTCAACGAATGCGTATAGCTTGTGTCCTTGGTATATCGCGTAGTCAACACGCCACGTCATGTTAAGTTTTACAAACATCGTGTTGGGTATACGGCTTGACAGAGTAGTGATGATTTCTAATTCGTGTCGCCTGTCTGACGCACTCTCGTAAAGAGTCATAGATACTCGTAGTCGGTTTGTTTACAGCGTGAACAGATGTATTGATTCTTTGGTCTGCGGTCAGTGCGCTTGCATCTCATGCAGGGTCTTCGCCAGTACGAGGCATTGAAATCTCTGGGCGGTACAAACTTTGCGCCGTCAAAATCTTTGAGGCCAAGCTTTACTAACTTTCTCTTGAAGGTGTCAACGCACACGTTAAGTTCCTTGGCCATCTGGCTCAAGGTCATAACATCTAAATTCTCTTCTATCCACTCGATCTGTTTAGAGTCAAAGTTGATATGCTTTGGCACGAGCTACACCTTCAAACTAATAATTTAAAGTAACTATACCATAACTTATAAGACACTGTGGGTGTTATAGGGAGAACTAATCTTTCAAGTAAAGTTCTCGTGTTGCTTAAAGGTGTCAAACGTGCTACCCTAAACTCTAATTATTTAGATATTTAAACGAAGCTTCGCTTCTTTGTTTCTCTCTTGCTTTAAACAAGTTGTGTTTCCTGCTACGCGGTGCTTCGCAAAAACACGATTAAACTTCTAAATATATCTAAGCTTCTAATCAAACTTTAAGGCGGCTTCCATGCCTGTTAATCCAGCAGAAGAATTCTTCGAGGTTTGTCCTGATGTTAAGGAGATGATGCTATCCATGCGTGATGCGCTTGGGCCATTTGTTATTAAGGAGATTTATTTAGATCGACAGGATGGGGATGGGATAGTGAAGACCTATCCCGATCCCAATGTTACACGCTAGTAGTCTTCTTCTTCTTCGCCTAGATCACCCAACGTGATTTGCATTTTCTTTAGAACTTCTTCCCTCTCATCCTTGGTGAATATCACTACTTGTTTCGTGACCAGTACAGGCACGACTCCTATCAGGGCTAGTACAACTCCTGTGACTCCCCCAATGACAAGAGCTTTTATTAAGAAGCTTAGTGCTTCAATGAGCGGCGCATATTCCATAATCAAATTCCTTCTTTATAAAACAACTCAACGAACATGCGGCAAGTTGCTGATCTACAGATGTCGTCAAGCTGGTAGTCAATGACGGAGATGGGCAACTCATATTTATCTATAAGTTTAAGAAGCAGCCCAAGACCTGACTCGGCTTTTATATCTGACTGAGCGAGGTCGCCCATTAATATCAACTTACAGTTCTCACCTATGCGTGTCGTCACCGCTTTAATCTCGTCTATCGTGAGCTGTTGAGCTTCGTCAATCAGAACGTATGCGCCTGATTCAGAACCACCAAAGCTTCGGCCTCGTATAGTCTCTAGCGGTTGGTATTCAATGTCTCCTCTGCCTAATGCAATCTCAAATCTGGCTGTCCCTAATCTGCCCTTGAGTACGTCAATCATGGGAGCAACCCAATGACTCATCTTCTCATCCTTATCGCCCTTCATCGCACCTAACGAGCGTCCTGTGGGTATGTTTGCTCTGCATAAGATGATGGTATCTATCGTGCCGTTGAGGTACGCATCAGCAGCGTGACACGCTGACAAGTACGTCTTGCCTGTGCCAGCGCATCCAGTAGCTATGATCACTGGAACGTGTGGATTGTTAAGTGATTTGAGGTGGAGCTTTTGATTAGTATTTTGAGCGACAATGGGTGGGCGTGATCGCTCTGCTTGAAACTTTTGAATTGATTTTATTTTTGTAACTGGGTCGTTAGATTCTTTTGCTTTTCTTTTAGTCATAGTTGTTCACTCGTTAGTTAATATAGAATCCATGTCATCAATGAGGTCAATCGCTTTTGCGAGGAACGTCTTCACTAGTGGGTCGTGAGTTGCTTTGTGAATGTCGGATAGCTTGTCGCAGATCATTGCGAGGTCACACGAGGGGTTCTTTGTATCAGTATAGAGATTGTTGATTCTGATTTTTAAATCTTTAGACATGCACTCATCGGCAGCAACACCTATGTTTGTTCTAGCCAGAGCAAAGAGATTATTGGGGGAGTTCATAGACGGCTTGAGTAAGTTAAAAAAATATTATGGACTTACTCAAACCTTGGGTCGTCTGCCCCATAACTGAGGCATTGAATTTAGGAGGGCTTGTTGATCAACTTTATAGTATCGAGAATTACTCTGACATCCCTTTGCGTTAGTTGAGTGCTGCTGGCAATAGATTTAATTGTCCACTTACCTTTGAACTTTTTTATTAATTCAATTTTATTTGGGGTGATGTTCATTTCATTTCCTCTAACCATTTATAAATTGTTTTAACAGGTACATGCAATGTGCGTGACAGATATAGCTCATCGTGTCCTCTGGCTGGTGAGTACATCGCTTGCACTCTTTGCTTCGGTGAGCGTGAGGTTATGACGTGTCTCTTATCGTCTGTGTTACTTGTTCCGAATGCGATGTATTGATTCCTCTGGTGGTTGTCTGTCCACTCACGCACTTTGCCGAACCTAACTTCCATGACGACATCAACGGATGCGCCGCGAGAGTTCATTTGAGATTCCAGAGTGGAGTAAGGATTGGATTCAATGTCGCCAGCGAAGATACCGCTATTCATTTCTGCGGTGGCTTTATCGTCAAACACTTGCGTCACTTTTATCTGAGTCTCAAGAACAGTCAGTTGGTTGGTTGATCCAGCCTCCTTTCCTGTACCGCTATCGCTGGGCTTGTTAGCATGGTGAACCATCACAATAGCCATGCCCTTGTTACGGATAGCAAGAGCGATTTTATTTATGTGCGCCCATTCCTCAGCCTTGTTTTCAACGAGTCCAGCGAATGCTGTACGAATCGTGTCGATCACAACAACATCTGGTTTCACACTGATCAGCCACTTCGTAAACTCATGCACACCCTCTGGTGTACGCATGTCGATACTTTCCTTCTTGCCTACAAACGGAGTCCATAGGTTATAGTTGCCGTGGCTACTTCCGAATGAGTCTTTAAAGGTCTGGAGCATACTACCAATGGTTGCCTTTCCATTCTCGAAATCCAGATACAAAACCTTGGACGGCTTACTTACTTCAAAACAGCCCATGCTCTTTCCACAGGCAAGGTGATACATCATGTGCGTGAGGAACATGGACTTGCCGTGGCCAGAGTAGCCATAGACTTGCGTTATACTTTCTTTTCTTAGCCAAGGATCAACGAGATATTCGTACCCTTCGGCTTCTTTTATTAACGATTCAGCATCATCTTCAGTGATCGGAACGTAGTGAACTGCTTCGTCTTTATCTAGCGGTGCGGCCAAAGAGATAGGTTCAATAGAAGAGGAGAGGTGAGCAATGTACTTGCCGTTAAAGTCGAAGCGTTCAGGGTGATTGCTCCTTTCTAAATCTCTAACACTTTGCAGGTTAGTACGAATACGAGCTTCGTCTAATGGCTCGAAAAAATACTTGTCCATCATGTCTCTTATTGCTGTCTCTAGTTCATCACCAATGCCGTACTTCAAACACGCCTCACACGCATAATTAAACACGAGGTCATGCCGTCCAGTACCGCCAGTAGGGATCAAGCTGTTGGGATACGAATCAGCTTTCTCTTGAATGCGAGACAGAGCAGGGGTGTTCGTGCCAGCATAAGTTAAGTCGAGTGTTCCAAAATCAAAGTCGCTTTCCGCATCAACTTCTGGCTGAGAGAAATCTGGATCAATCCATAACGGCATGTCGTCATCAAAGTCGAGTCCAGTTGGAATATGAAACTCATAGTTCTTTGATGGGGGGATGATGACATAGCCGCCATCACCTCTAAAATCCAGCCCGTCACAGTGATACCAATTCTTCCCTGCATTACTACCCACTCGCGGTGGTCTGCGGCCACCATCTAACGGGTCACGGAAATAATAATGCACACCGCGTCTTGTCTCTACTCGGATCGGGGAGGTTAGGTCATGGTCTGCGGCAAATCTTTTTGATTCTTCGTTGTCACAATCAACAACAACGATGCCAGAGATAGCACCCGTGACAAGAGCTAAGTGAGCATCAGGTCGAAGCCTTAGCCACTTTTCGACTTCCTCTACTGTAGGCTGGCGCGTTTGAAATTCTTTCCAAGTGTCGATACATGGACGCTTAGTAGAAGGAGAGCAAGGGATGATTGACCAGCCTCGGTCTAGGTATTCCATTGCTGCTATTAAAGTTGATTCCATAATGGTTACTCAGAAAATTGCGGTGCGTATTCAATATAGTAGGCAAGGTCTAGGTTGTAGGTGTTGATCAGCTTCTCCAATACTTTGGGATTTATCTTTCGTTCAGATCGGAACCTGTAAAAAGTTGAGCGGCTAATGTCATTCTTATTACATAAAGCTTGAATAGATTGTTCACGGGCCAAGCAGTCATCGAGGATTCGGGCGTAGTTAATCGCCTGAGTAGTAGTAGTCATACTGTGTTTCCTTCTTTAAGGGTGTTATAAGTAATTACTTTTAGTTATTTACTGTTTTAATATTGACACACAAATAGCTTTAATGCAAAATAAACATATCTTAAACATTATCTAAACATAACTAGAAGGAATGAAATATGGAATGGGAAGAGTTAGTAGGTACAAAGATTGCTCCAGCAGTAAAAGAAGAAGTTGGAGAGGCAGTCGCGCTATTAGTAGAAGAATACATATCTATTGAGAAGCAAAATAAATCTTTATCTGAGCGTACTAAATTATTACGCCAGCAAATTACCGAGTCGTTGCCACTTCAAGATGGTGATGAACAGTTGATCAAAACTCATAGTGGTGAGGTCTTAATAGAGGGCCGCTCAAGCTTTACTTGCTCACCTGTAAAAATGAAGTTGATCGTTGAGCAAAAATATAGTGATGCGGATGTGCCTGACTTTATCAACACTAAATACAGTCTTACTCGTAAGGTATTTGAAACACTGGATAGTGTATCTCGAAAAGAATTTTACGAAGCCGTGACGTACAAGCCTAGCGGTCACAAAATAACTGGGAGCTATTAATGTTTAAACCAAAAAGAACAAACAACCTAGCGGCTGTTCGGCACAACCTGTTGGTCGGTGCGTTCCACGGCTTTGGCAAGACTACTCAAGCTAAGTACATGCAAGAGTATTTCGGTAAAACGCTAGTCATAGATATGGAAAGCGGTGTTCAATCTTTAACTGACACTGAGCTGGATGTTGTGACAGTAAATTCTTGGGATGGTAAATCTGATCCCGACAATGGATCGTTCAGCTTTAAAGGGCTAATGGATGAAATAAACACTGCCGAGTTTCAGAAGCTTGGATACAAGTGTTTATTCATTGACTCGCTAACTGAGCTGTCAGATTTATTAATGGTTCACATGGAAAAAGAGCACCAAGGTAACAAGAATGGTTTTCAAATCTGGGGCGACTATGCGCGAGTAATGATCGCTGCAATGAAGTGGCTCCGTAATCTTAATTACCACGTCACTGTGACATGTCTGCTTGCAGAAGAGACAGACGACAATGGCGGTATCACATACCAGCCGCTTGTGAAGGGCAGTAAAGTAGGTAAACACATTCCAGCCATATTCGACCATGTGTGGTGCGGCAATCGCACGACAAGCACTGGGCCAGATGGTGAATTGATTGTCCGTAGATTTTTAATTACTGACAATGTTCGGGGGTACTTCGGTAAGAGTCGTGACCCACTGCGGTCGCTATCTCCCATTGAGGAAACAGGCAACGTCACTGATCTTTTTAAAAAGATGAATGATGCAGCAGTAGCGAATAATATTAATTTAAAAAAAGAAGGTAGTTAATTATGTCATTTAATTTTTCAACTTTAGATTTAACAGAAGTTAATCAAGAATCTGGTCGCCGCACGTTAACGGCTGGTGATCACGCTTGTCGCATTAGCGATGTAAAGATCGCTGATACTCGCTCAGGCGGTAAGATGATGATCATCGAAATGACAGGCGATGGTGGTCAGAAAGTTAATGATCGCATCAACATAGTGAACAACTCCAAAGAAGCTGTGGAGATTGGTCGCGCTCGTTTAAAGCACCTACTAGAAATGGCAGGTCATCCTAATCCAAATAAGCCGAGTGATGTGAATTCCATCAAAGGTTTATCTGTTGGGGTTCATGTAGTCGATGGGGCAGATTGGGCAGATCAGGAGGGTATGATACGCAAAGGTGGTGGTGAGCCACGCCGTTCCTACTTTAAAGCTTCTGCTTCTGCTACTGCTACTGCTACCGCAAGCGCAAAAGATGATGATGGCTTCGGTGATGGTATTCCGTTTTAAAGGGTAGTTAACGAATTACAAAGGGGCGATAAGCCCCTTTTTTGTAGGAGACTTTTATGAATGTGATAGTAGATGCAATAGATAATGCTTACGCTCAAGAGCCAGAAGAGAAGCCGAGGCAGTACATCGGTGCTAGTTCACTGGGGAATGAGTGCCTAGCGTATCAAAGTTTTAATATGAGGGGGTTCCCTAACACGCCAGCACGACCTAACTTGAAACGAATCTTCCAGTTTGGTCACGCGCTTGAGGATGTGGTTGTCGCTGACCTAAAGAAGGCAGGGTTCGAGGTGTTAGAGATTGACCCTGATACGGGCAAGCAGTTCGCGTTCTCGCATTGTGGGGGGCATGTCTCTGGCCATACTGACGGGAAGATCAAAGTAGATGACGAATGGTTGATGCTGGAAATAAAAAGCATGAACAAGACAAGCTTTGCGAAGTTCGTTAATCATGGTATTGCCAAAAGCCACCCAAGCTACAACGTCCAGATGCACACTTACATGGCAGTGTTCGATATGGATAAAGCGTTGATGGTTGCAATCTGTAAGGACAACTCACAGTATCATGCCGAGGTGGTTGAGTTCACGGATGATGTTTGGACTCCAGTTGAAGAAAGGGTTAACAAGGTACTGTCTGGCGAATGCGAGAGGATTAGCACAAGGCCAGAAGACTTTAGATGTAAGATGTGTTTTAAGAAGGATGTTTGCTGGGAAACAGCAGATGCTCCTCCCATTCCCAAGACTTCGGCTACCTGTAAATTCGGTGAGCCTGATCAAGAGTTGGGAGGATTCTTTTGTGATCGCTGCTCGACTCGTGGTGAGTGTTGCAGCGAAACAGAGTGGAGGAGGTTCAACTCCATCCACATCGACATCGGTGGTTTAATTGATTAGCGAGTAGCTGCGCCACCCAAATAATCCACTGCGTCCTCCTTGATCTGGCGGTTCTGCCCGACAAGTGGGATGCGGCCAATGACTTCTCGCCATGCCTGTCTTTCTTTTGAGTTAGAATCATCGTTACCATCTACAGCTCCAGCGACAACATTGACTCCAGTTCCAAAGATAGCTCCAGCAGTTGGGCCTAAGAATGTAGACATGATTCGGTTCTGTCCGTATGCACCATTATCGACTTGCTCTGCCGACTGATGGAACAAATCTGCGAGAAGTCCAAAGCCACCTGCGTACATAAATCCTTCAACGTATCGCCCTGCAAGTGCGTCCATCTGTTCACTTTCAAATACTGGATCATCTTCATCCATACCGAAAGTCTCAAGGAACTTATTAGCAGATCGTTCTCTACGCTTGTACTCGCCACCTTCCTCGCCACCTTTCGCAGTGATCGTGTCACGAAGACTTAACACTTGCTCGCCAAATAGAGGAGCCAGAGTAAGGAGCATTGCAGCAGGTGCGATAGAAACTGGTTCACCTTTGGTTAGCATGGGCTTGCCCACGTTATCCCATAATGCCATGCGAGCAAGACGGCCCATCATTAGTGGGAATGACTTGAACTGGAACAACATTGAACCTAGTGGAGACTGCCAGATAAGAGGGATGTCGTTTCCGTTTGGAGCGAATACCGCTTCATTGGTCATGCGGTGAATTGCTTCACGGACTTGATCATTCTCTAATAATTTAACACTGTCTAGGGATTGCGCCCCACGTTCTGCGAAGTTACCCAATCCTACTCTGGCTAGGAAACGCTTTGCTCTGCGGAAGTCTGCACCCTGCTTAGACATGTCAGTGCCATCACCACGCATACTGCGAATTGCAATACGCTGCTCGGCTTTGATTGCCTCGTAAGCGGTTGATGCTGCATAGTCTCGCATGTACTCTGTCCATTGGTTAAGACCGATGCCAGAGAAGAAGGCGTTTGACAACTTGTCGCCTTCACTACCAGACATGTGGACTAACTTGTTGTGTGCGATTGATGCCATTCCAGTTCCGACATTACGAATTGCTTCGCGGTAGTCTGGGTCTGCATTAACCTTTGCTAAACCTTTCATGGCTGAAGATATGCTACCAGTACGAATGATTGGCAGAACTAAGTCAGTCATCGAGGTAACGACAGTGTAAGAAAGTAACGACACCGAGTTGAACATGCGAGCGTTCTTAGAGAACCTACGCGCACCTTCATCGTAAGTACCGCCACGAGAAGCAGAGCGTCCTCGCAGAGTATCGAACATACCAAAGGCATGTTTGTAATCTGTCACTGTGCTTGAAGTCGCACCACCTGTCTCCGAAAGTGCCGTCAATATTGAATCAACACGGCGTTCCAAAGCTGGCTGACGCTTGAGAGCGAGAGACATTAGGTGTTCCTTCGCTGCTGGCATACCCTGAGTTTCAAGAATATCCATTGCGACCTTCATAATCTCCATTCCGTGAGCTTCGTTACGAGCAATCGGCATGAACAATTGATGCTCTAGTACAGTGACATCCTCACCATCACGAGACTCTATCGAGCGGCGTTGTACTTTGCCAGAAGAAAGAAGCTGCGCCGCTCCCTTCAATCCATTCTCATGGGTCTGCATGTAGTCATAGAATCCATGTGACTCAAGACCAAAATCTTTTGTCAGAAGTATTCTACGAGAAGACTCGTTAAAGTATTTAGTGGTGATGCCGCCTAAATCATTTACCAAGAAGCCTTCAAGATCATCCAAGTGTTCTGGGAACTCATCAAGGCGAACTACTCGACTGAAATCTAAGTGGTCTGTCTTTGAACCTGTTTGATTCACATGGCGAGAAGGAATATAAACACCATCATCGTCAGTTAGTCGAGCCAACATTTTCCCTGCTCGTTTCTCAGCCTCACCAAGAGGTAGAACGTCACCACGATTTCTAGCTTCAGAAACAAAGTAAGACGAAAGGCTTGTCTTAAACTGCAACTGGGTTTCTTTAGACTTATTAATCATGTTCACATCCCACACTTGAGGAATGTAGTTTTTGATGTTGCCAATTAATACGCCTAAGCCACGCATCTCTTCCAGCTCGCCCTTGAACTGAGCGCGAAGCATATCGTAAAGCCTACGCTCATCACCTTTAAGCCGCTTCTCAAAATCATTTCCAACGGGTCGGCGCATTGCCTTCAAAACTCTCGCCTCACCTTGGCTTGGCTTGTATCCCCACTGGTTAACCCGATCCATATAACGGCGACCAGTGCCTTTCTCTGGGCCGTTGATGTCCTGTATTAACTTAATGATAGGCATTACTTTTTTACCAACGCGAGAGCCATGCTTCTCATAGTGGCCCACTCCGTTCTCTGGCTTAATGAGATTTCCTAACCAGCCCATGCCACCTTCACGAATCTGAACTGAGTTCTCTGATAGTAAAGTGCTGAAAGTATTTTTAACTCCACCCAAGAACTTCTTGGCTGTCTCGCCTTGACCCACATATCCTCGCGTCATCTGCGAGATGGTGTCTGCGGCGGCTGAGTTGCTACCATTTCTTTCAACCATTGAGGCAATCGCTTGAGCAACTGCTGACGGATTAACATCAACCTTCTTCTCTAACGAATCTACATGAAGCATCATCTCACCTGTGACAGTGCTTAGAGTAGCGGTTTCATTAATGACAGGGATAACTTCTGGGTTAGTGAACTCAGTCTCGTTGAGCTTTTTGACCTGTTGAGGAACCATAAGTGCGATAACGTCATCGCCATCATCTGTCGTTACCTTTGCTGCTTTAAAGTTTAGTTCCTTTAACGCTCTTGGTAATGATGTGCTTGATCCTGAAACAGAACTCAATACATCAAAAGCATGAGCTGCCGTAATCGCAGAATCTAACTTGCCAGAAAGTAATCGGTAGTCAGCCTCCTTCATAGTCGGAGTCATAATGGCTAGTAGGTCTTTATAAACACCAGTATTTTTATCGTTGATAGGTGTCTCAGCAGAGAAGCTTAAAACTTCATTAGGCTTAATGCTAGAGACAACAACAGCGTTATGCTCTATTGGCGATATTCCAACTTTAACCTCAAAATACTCAACAATCTCAGTGATGTTATCGTTAAGAGATTCAATTTCTTCGGTTAGCTCCTTGTAAGCAATTGTATTTTTGACTTTTCTGTCAGACATTGAGGGGTCTTCCATCGCGCTCTTTGCCATCATGCTATCGTTAATCATGCGATGTCTTTTATCAACAAGATTCTCTAGTAGATAAATTTCATCTAGCACAAACTGTGTCATTTCATTGGCATCTTCACCATTCAGCTCGCTCAAACGAGTCACTGCATCAACAACCTCTTTCCTGTTGTATGGTCTAGCCTTAGACTTTGGATCAGTGAAAACTTTAGCGGCAGTCTCAGGAGTGGTCGCTACATAAATTGCGCCACTAAGACGATTCTTGCCCATGAAGTTGTCTGGCACTACCTTGTCGAGTATGCGACCAGTTGTTGCGTAGTAGAGAGGAGCAATCCGACCACCAATCCCTGTGATAGAGCCTTGAACAAAGTTCCTTAGATTCCTCTGGCCATCCGTAGGCATATCCTTTATCGCCTGCTGTGCAGAGTCCTTCAAATAAGAAGAAGGGATGTAGTGATTGGACATGTTACCGAGGATAGTTTGTCTCTGAACTAAGTTGCCAGAGAAAGTTAATCGTCTAAACATTTGCTTAACATCGTTTCGTCCGATTAACCCATTCAATCCATACATCGCATACTCAGACATCATGTCTAGGTACTGACCAAGCTTGCCTTTGACGACAAGTAGGTCGTTACTCATTAAGCCGTCACCAGAATAGTCTGTGATTATCTCTTCTTTTGAAACTCTGTTAGCGAGATAGTTTGCCCATGATTCAACAAACCATTCCTCTGCCTGATCCGAATTGGTAGATGTTTTATATTGTGATGCAAACTCAGTAGCCACTGGGTCTTTTGCTTTTATGGCCATCTTGTAAGCATCTTGAATTACGAGAAGGTCTTCGTGAGGAAGGGCGCGTTTCAATACATGACCAATCTCGTGCATCAGTGCTTTAGGATCAGACGTTTCACGATCAAGTCCAATTGCAATTCTTCGTAGATCAGAACGTAATGAACCAAACTTTGCCGTAGAAAAGTCTCGCACTGCCCCGTAACTATCAGACAAGTTTTCGCCTGATATTTTTCCAAGGGTATATGTATCCATCAAAGGAACGTCATCGACAATACTGCGAGTAGAAGCGTTGATTAGACCATACATCCTTTGGAACATAAGACGCATGTTCGCTTGAACTTCAGGATCACGATGAGTCATCATCTTGGTAGAGTCACGAATAGTTAAAGGAGCATCTGCCCAAACGCCATCACTATCAATCTTGGTGACATTCTCCATGTCGATAGCAGACTGAACTTGTCCTGACTTGATCGCTGCATCGCCAGACAAGTGATGAATTGAGTCGGCTGTTCCTCGGCGATAAGCCTCGAAGTAGACATTATTAATCGCATCCTTGTCACCAGAATCTAACGCCTCTTGGTGCTTGGCTGCAAACTCCTGCCCACTCAAACCTTCTAAAGAGCGATAGCCTGCTTTCGGTAAAGCATTAGTAGCACCCTTAAACTTTTTAGCTTTCTTACTATACTTTCCTTTAACGATGGCCGCTTCTTTACTAAGAGGTATATCTTGCTTATTGCCAGTTATAGAGTACAGCTTTAGGATGTTATCTGAAGGTACGGCAAGAGCATAACCTTCCCTAGAGTATTGGTAATAATTATCTGCCAGCACTTGCGCTGCTCCGTCAATCAAGTCCTTGTTTGAACTGATAAGTTCGGTTAGCTGCTCTGCTGCTTCCATGTGACCTAGTGGGTCTGCGTCATACATTTGGAGAGTAAGACCTGAATCAAAGTCCACCTCAGAGACTTGGTTCTGGTCGATAAATTGAAATATTCCGTTAATATCCCCATCCTTAACTTCTGCAATTTCAGCAGCCATGCTAAAAAATTCATCGGCTTCGTCAGTCAAGATATTAGTTTCAGAGAAATCGTCATAGAGTTCATTAAACTTGTCGTAGTCAAACCTTTCTTTGGGCAGCACTGTTTGACCTGCATCGCCAGATAGATTTTGAGTAACGATAGTATTAATTTCTTTGGCAAGTACGCGCATCTTCTTCGCGTAACCCTTATCAGCCAATGGCCCTAAAGCACCACCCTTAGTAGTGTTAGTTCCAGATGGCCCAAGAATAGGATCGTTATCTAATCCCTGAGAAGAAAGCCTGCGAGACTCACCCCTAGTCATGCTTAACGAGTTAAGTGTACGAGACAATTTGCGAGCGTTATTTACAATAGTTCCAGAGAACTCTCCTGCTGGTAGGCCATTAGAAGTTAGGTTGTAAGAGAACGTATCCCATACTCCTTTTAATTCATCTAGCCGTTGTCGCATTACAAACTGAGCAGTAGACTCTGCCTCAATCACATGCTTTGGAGGGTTGCTTGTAGAATAGATTTTTACATACTTCTTCGCTTGACGATTAGCTGCTGTATTTTCTGGGTAGAGTTGTGCAAAAATAGCATCAAGCTTTGGATCACCAGACTCTTTTCCTTGCAGCTTCTCCATTAGACTAAACACAAAGCTACTAACCTTTTGCCAGTATGACGTGTTGGCCATGTCAGCATGACGCTCTCTCATCGCCCATTTAGTGAAGGCGTTAGCAAAGTATTCTTGTGCAGAAAAAGAACTTCCGTCCAAGCCCAATCTTTCTATGTAGTCATCAGATGAATCTGCGACATGGCCTGTTGTATTTGCAAGCTTATCAGGGTCAACCTTTCCGTCTGTGTATACCGCCTCTTTTATAGAATTCCAGAACTCAAGACGCATTTCAGGAGTCATGGCGTTTTGGTAGCTCCAGTGAGCTACTTCGTGGATGAGAACAGCAAACTTAGGGTAAACATTTTCTTTAGAATTAACCTTAATTTCGTTCTTGCCATCTGGATATGCAATAAGGCTACCTGAAATATCGGAGTTTTGGTTTTTCCCTACTACAGGCGCACCCATACGAGGGTTAACTACGTCAACAGCACCCCTTATTGCGAGCATGAGCTTGCTTACCGCATCGTAATTACCTTTGCCTAGCTCTTTAAGAAGGGTTCCTGCATTTACTTTTTCGTCAGGCTCATAGCCTGCTAAAACTCTGCGAGCATGAGCAATAGAATTTCCACGCTTTTCAGTTGTGCGACCAACACCTTGAGGAAAATACTTTTTCTGTATTTCAAGAAGTTTAGTTATACCATCAAAGGCACTATCAAATTCTCCATCTTTGATTCTAGTCTTGCTATCAATGCCCTGAATCATAAAGACAATTTCATCCATCGTGCGATCTGCACGAGTTATATCAGGCTCAAGCCACTTCTTGTATCCATCATAAATGAACTCAAACTCTTCGTCAGATAAAAAGTCTTTGGCTTTGAAATTAGCTAAGTCTTTAATGTTGGGTGCATGGTCAGTAAACATTTTACGAACAGGCTGGTCTGTATTTTTCTGGTATAAATCTACCAATAGTCCAAAGGTTAAGTCAGAACTTTTAGGAGAATCCATTGGAACGAAACCAACTTCAAAATCGGAAATATCAGCTTTTCCTAGAAGTACATTAATACCATCACCACGCTCTAATTGTGCATCGGTAATGACACGAATACTTTCTCCATCTTTAGAGAGAAGGGCTAATCTCTGGCGAGGTGGGATAATAGGTTCTTCTACTGTTCCTTCACTCTTTTTTCTTGGGGTGGTTTTTTTGGCTGGAGTGGCAGGTGCGTCAACTTGCTCGGTCTTTTTCTGCGCGAGAGAGAAGAATGTATCTGTAGATTGGTTTTGTATTTCCTGCTGAAGAAGGAATCGAGAGACAATAAACTCTTTCATCTCGCCGATTCGCTGGTAGTCAGGTACTTTGGTTATGACCTTCTCGCCAGTAACAGGGTCTTTTATATTCTTTGTATTGTGTATGGTTTTGTACCGAGCTAACAACGCCTGAAATCCAGTACCTAGAATTTTATCGCGGTCACGGAAATCATTTATGTCAACGTACTCTGCGACATCAAAAGTATCCCTCTGCTCTGGAGAAATTCGATTGTTAGCTTGTAATAACTCTCTTGTGCTTTGATAGAACTTGTTGTCGTAAGGAGAGTAGAAAACAATCTGACCAGCAGGAATATAGTGGCGACCATTCTTGTATGATTTAACTGGGTAGCCTTCAGTCAAAGCATACTTAGCTCCTATAGATCGGGTCGTTAGGAAAGCTACGGGTCTTTGAGTTTTGTTTGCGTGAGTTACAGCCATGTCTTGACTAAGGACAACGCCTTCCGTCAATTGCTGTCGTTTTGATTCAGGTAGTTCTCCACGAAGCGCAGACTTTATATAAGCTTCAGAAGCCTTTTTGCTAGGCTTAATGTCTGAGAACATTTCCCAATGGGCCAGAGATGCACCGCGCAGGTTGTATTGGCTGCGGAGTATTTCTTGTGCGTCAGCTCGCCACGCTTTCGTGTGCTTTTCAGTTAGATCGCTTATGACATAATGGTTGCTCTTGTTATCCCAATAGCCTGTGAACTTTGATTTAACTTCTGATGTGACGCGAGCCTTCCGAGCAGAGATGTAGTCATTGATAAACTTTCTTTCAAAGTTACTATCAGCTTTAGACATCTTTGAAACTGTCGGGGCATAACCATCTAAATCTTTAAATGCTTCTTGGTGAACCTTTAGGTACTCACGATAGATCGCTTTACCATCTTTAAGACCAAAGATTCCTTGCATTACTGATTTCATTAGCTTCTTGTCGCCAAGAACAACCTCTGATCCTGTCTCAACAATAGATGAGAATAAGGTAGCCAGACGAATAGAGGCTTCAGGGTCAGCTTGCTCAGATGCGAAGGTGGCTAGGTTTTCAGGCAAGTCAAAAGGCTTAGTTGACTCAAGGTCAAAAGCTTTTTTAAACTCGATAGCTTCTGGATCACCAGATGCTTTTGGCTCTGCTACTTCTGGCTCTACTGCTTTAACGGGTGCTGGAGTGGCGGCTTCTGTTGGTACTACGATGACGGGTGCTGGAGTAGCAGCAACTTCAGGGATCGCCTTTTGAGCATTAACTTCCATGATTTCATCAATGCGAGCAATCTTTCCAGCGAGGTTTAGGTCTTTCCAATCGGAGATGTTATCGCCATCTATCGCTGTTAGTATTTCACGAGAAATTCGGTTGCGTTCACTTTTAGATATCTTTTCTAAGTCTAAATTTTCGTCAACACCAAGGGCAATTTGAGCGAACTTCTTAGCTCTTGGGCTAAAGACAGGCTTAGGTTTTGGAGCAGGCTTGGTAGTGCCGTCAGCTTTGACAACATCAGGTTTAGCTTCGACAGGAAATGGGCCATCTTCTTTAATTGATTGTGCGATAGCCGCTTCAATAGGATCGACAGGAGCCGCTTCTGGCTGAATGACCTGAACTGGAGCTGGTTGAGCTGGTTGAGCTGGTTGAGCTGCCTGAACTGGAGCTTCAGGAACAGTGGCTTCGGGTGCATCATCTGCGAGTAATTGATCAAAGTCTTCTGCTTCATCAAGTTCTGCTTGAGTCTCTGCATCAACAGCTTCTTGCTGAATAGGAGTTTTTTGGGTGGGCTGTTCAGGCTGAACTTGAGGTGCTGCGGCTTTGGTTTCTACACGAGCTGCTGGCTGTTCAACTTCAGGAACATCTACTTCTGCTTCTGCTGCTCTTGCTTGAGCTGCTTTTTGCTCTGCTTCTGCGACAGCTTTTTTGTAGTTATCAAGAGCTTCAATGTAACCATCTGCACCTGATCTCTGGTAGATAGCCTTACGAATATTAAAGTCGCCTTTCTTTGAGCGAGCTTCAGCCATTAGCTTGTCAGCTTTTGCACGAGTCTTAACTGAGTCTTCTGGTGATAAGCCTTCTTTAATACGGGCGTTCAGATCATCAATTTCAAGATAAATTCGGTTTACATCTGACGCTTCATCTTGCAGTGCTTGAAGCAACTTAGCTTCGGCATCTAATTCTTTTCTTCGGGCTGCTGTGGGTGGGTTATCAATGTCTTGAATTTCTGCATCAACAGATGACCGCGTACTATTAATCTGCTCAAGGTCAATATCCACAGACTCACGAGTGACGATTGTGGGTACTGTAGGAATTTCTCCCTCTGCATCTGGAGCCACAGGGTTATCAAGAGCCAACTGCGCTTCAAGGTCAGCTTTAGATTCATAAGTGAGAAGTTCATCTATACCAGCAGCACCACCTGTAGTGGCGGCTTCATCAATGTCGTTCTGAGTGAATCCACGAGACTCTAGTTCCGCTTTGTTCTTTCTTAATTTTGCTTTAGCTAAAGGAGTTAGGGCTGCGCCGATTAGGAATGAGATTCCGTAGTTCGCAAATGCGCCTACACCAATATCCTTACCAGCCTCAAGGAAAGAAAATTCATCTCGGTTGCCAAGATTTATATCTCGGTTTTGTCCAGCGACAGAGATCACACCTTCTGAAGCTGCGCCAGCGACAAACTGGCTCTTAGCTCCTGCTTTACCAGCCTCATAAGCCGCCTTACCTGTAGTCTTTCCTACAGCTAATGCGCCATACGCTGCGGCTTTAGCCGAACCACCACCTACAAAGTTGGATGGGTTAGCAAGGTTTGCACCTGCCAATGTTTTTGTAATGTCTGCGCCAGAAAGCTGGTCTGATATTGAGCCTCCGTCAGCAGCAGTTGTTAAGACGTTAGGCATTCTCTGATAGGCTGCCGTTAATCGACCCATCCGCTCTCGTGCATCACCTTGTAAACCTTCTGTTTTAAGGTAGCCTGCGTCACCAAACACAGCGCCTATTTCATTTAGCTCTGCATAGGATTGTTCGTTGTACCACTCAGATAGTGCTTCTTCAAAAGAGAAGTCCACCATCCCTTGGCCTCTGGCGTTTTCTATTACGTCATTGCGAAAGAAGGGATCGTTCAAAATTTGATCAGGACTGACGTTAGAGTAGTCTGCTTGACTGCCAGACTGTGCAGGGGAAATTAGGGCGAGTGCGTTTGATAAATCTTTAAACATTTCGGTACTCCAGTTAACCGATAAAAAGTTGATTTATCCTAACTGGGCAGGGCTTTAGGGTCGTCCTCGCAAAAAAAAGCCCTCGGATCAGGAGGGCAAGGGGAGGAGAATTTGAGTTATATTGCGATTTTTACACCATTCTTCCAGTAGAATCCTGTACCTTTGGAGGCAGGGGCTAGAGGTTTTTCATTCCTCTTCTTTTCAGCTATTTCAGTATATTTGTTTAATGTGGTGAGAATGATCGTGGCTCTATTAACAAACGCATTGTACTTAATAAGAATCTGGTTTTTGTCTGCTAAGTTCTCACCCAGTTTGTAAGAGTTAGAGAAGAGTCCCTTATTACTAAAGGTTTGCTCTATGTCTTTTATCTGATCATTAACGTCATTGATAGACATGGTTAACGCAGCGATGGCCTGTGGCAGCTCAGTTAATACTCTTTCTCCATCGACAGTGAATATGCCAGAAAGATCAAGGATGTTGGCTGGATTAATCGTCAAGGCTTTATCGCCAAATTCAATTATTTGATCGCCTTGCTCCAAGAGTTTTGCGCTGTAAGAATTCAAGCTATCCATAAAGCGTTTCACTGGCATAGGCCCACTCGTGAAATTAGCTCGGTTGGTTAACGCTGATTCAATGCCTTGATCAGTCTGCATAAACTGAGACACCCTCAAGATAATTTCTTCTGCTGTACGACCACCTTCGCTTACATCTTGTTTAATCATCTGCTTAACATTAGCGATAGCGGTTTTGTCGTCAGCGGCAAGATAATAAGGCTCAAGACCTGCGGCTATTTGATTAAGCAAACTAATTTGAGTGGGATTCATGCCCTTCTCGTTAATCATGGGAGCAGTAATACCAGAAATGACAGCATCACCATCCTTCTGGATTTCCGCTATTTGGCCAATGGCTGCTTGTCGCTGAGTAGTCAACGCAGTTTCATAGGCGTTTGCTCCTACAATAGCCTTTGCATCAACAGAGTTCATAACAAAATCTTGTACACTTTCCAATACTATTTTATCAGACGTTGGATCATAGCCTAAGCTTTTCATAATACGTTGCACACGCGTTTGAGGAGTCGCGGTGTGGTCAGCCATGATCACTGCAATATTCTCATTTTTGAGAGTTAAGTTGGACTTGATAGCCGCCGACTCCGCTTTATCAGAGAGAACTTGAATCCTGTTGTTGTGACTATTGTACATAGTCTCTAGTTCTGTTTTTGTTGCGTCATCTGCATCCTTAATCATTGCTTTAAAGGTCGCTTCCTCAATCTTCTGTGTGCTTGTTAGCATTGTGGTTATGCGACTTTTAGCAGAATTGTTAGCGAGGTTGGTATTGTATTGCGATACCCGTTCACCTGAATATAGTTTAGTTATCTCTGGACTTATGCCTTCCGCTTGAAAAGCAGCGTTAAGGTCTTCTGCACTGACTGAGAATCCAGAAGCAGTTAGATCGCTGTAAATCTTTTTCGCTTTCGAGTTCATCTTATCGGTGCTTTTTAAAACTAAGGTCTGGTTAAAAGCGTCTTTAATGTACTGAGGTAGGCTTGGGTTAACAGCACCAATGTCAGTTATGCCTCTATCTGCCAAGTCTGTTAGCTGATTCTGAACTTCTGGGGTCATCATGTGGCCAGATAGGAAGTCCTTTCTGTGAGTTTCAGAGTCGGGGATTGAGTTTAGAAAGTTACTGAACCCTGCGGCCATGTCAGGACTTGCAGAAAAAACATCTGATGCCTTCTTTCTTGCGTCAACCGCATCATTTGAAGAGAGGTAAGCTTTCTTTAGCTCCTTCTCGTAACGGGAATTAAGATTGTCCGTAACGTCAAAAGCTTCTGCTTGGTTGGATGCTCTTATATCTCTGGCTGCGGTATTGTTAGCCGATAGTTGTGCGCCCATCTCCATCTTAGTTGGTGCGCCTGTCATAATGTTGTAGTCGTTGTCTGCGATATTAGCAAACTGGTTTGTCGCCATCTCGCTGGTAACGTCAATCCCAGCATCTCGCTGCGAGGTTAACCAATCGTTGTAATCCTTTCTCGCACCTGCACGATTTTTGCGGTGTTCTTGCTGACGATTTTTAAACGAGTCGTAGGCTCCTGAAGTAAACATTCCCATTACTTTTTATCCTTATTCTTTAGA
>Ga0209302_10000404_pt1 | contig 25760 bp, 21 predicted proteins | sample ArcOceMetagenome_2_FD_187445 | JGI IMG/M metagenome (GOLD analysis project Ga0209302, IMG submission 187445) | Marine eukaryotic phytoplankton communities from Arctic Ocean - Arctic Ocean ARC135M Metagenome (SPAdes) (version 2) | ecosystem: Environmental > Aquatic > Marine > Oceanic | place... | reverse complement strand
CAGGTTGAGATCGAGTTAAAAAAGCACTCGTGGGGGTCAGGCTTATTCTAGTGAGCGGTAAAGTAGGCCTTTTTGTATTTTGTATTTTGCTTTTTGTCAGTTTAGCACTTTTACTTGCCCATCTATGAGTTCTGTCTTGCAACTACTTCTTGAGGGTGAACGCCTTAACACTGGCCAAATGGCGCAGGTGCTGGGCCTGTCCGAAAGTGACATTGCCGCCGAATTGAAGCGCCTTGAGGAGGAAGAGATCCTCCTCGGTTGGCGCCCTGTGTTCAATCCAGAGCGCGCTCAGGAAACGATCGTGCGAGCGGTCATCGAAGTGAAGATCAGTCCCGAGCGCGATGGCGGGTTTGATCGCCTCGCGGCACGAATCAGTCGTTTTGATTCGGTGGAGTCCTGCTTTTTAATGTCTGGCTCGTATGATCTGCTGGTGATCGCAACAGGCAGTGACCTACGTGATGTTGCGACTTTTGTGTCGGAACGTCTCGCCAGTGTTGAGGGTGTGTTGTCCACTGCCACGCACTTTATGTTACGTGCATATAAAGAGCAGGGGCATTTACTTTTATCTCCAGTTGAGGACAGCGATAAACCTGCTGTGAGTGCATAATGGCAGACGTCAGCCAACGCTTTGTGGCGGATCACGTAGTGAGTCTGCCTCGTTCTGGTATTCGCGATTTCTTTGCGATCGTTGCGGCGATGCCGCAGGCCATCTCGCTGGGTATCGGTGAACCTGATTTCGTTACACCCTGGCATATTCGCGAGGCTGCGATCTTTGCCTTGGAAAAAGGTAAGACCAGCTACACCGACAATCTCGGCCTCATCCGGCTGCGCCGAGAGATCAACACTTACGTCGAGCATAATTTTAAGCTGAGTTACAATCCCGACAACGAGATCCTGGTCGCCGTCGGCGTGTCTGAGGCCTTGGATATTGCCCTGCGTGCGGTACTCAATCCAGGCGATAAGGTGCTCTATCACGAGCCTTGCTACGTTTCGTATAGTCCTAGCATCTTGCTTGCGCATGCGCAGCCGATTGCGATTGGCACCTCTGCAGAAGATCAGTTCGGCATCAACCCGGAAGCGGTCGAAGCGGCTTGGGAGCCTGGTTGTAAGGTGCTGATGCTGAACTTCCCGACCAATCCGACTGGCGGCGTGACGGAGCGTGCGAAGCTCGAGCGCATCGCCAAGTTCGCGATTGAGAAGGATCTGTTGGTGATCAGTGACGAGATTTACTCCGAGCTGACCTTCGAGGGCGAGCACACCAGTATTGCGACGCTGCCAGGCATGCAGGAGCGCACTATTTTTCTGCATGGATTTTCTAAGGCATTTGCCATGACCGGCTTTCGGATTGGTTACGCCTGTGGCCCCGCCCCGCTGATCGAGGCGATGATGAAGGTGCACCAATATAGTATGCTGTGTGCGCCGATTCTCTCTCAGGAAGCGGCGATTGAGGCATTGAAAAACGGCGGCCCTGCGGTCGCGAAGATGAAGGAGCAATACCATCGTCGTCGTGATCTGATCGTGCGTCGCTTCAACGAATCTGGCCTTACTTGTCACTTGCCGAAGGGCTCATTCTACGCATTTCCTTCGATCCAATCGACTGGGATGAGCTCGATGGACTTCTGCCGAGGCTTGTTGACCGAAGAAGAGGTGGCGATCGTTCCCGGTACGGCCTTTGGCCCAAGTGGTGCTGGGTTTGCCCGTGCGAGTTTCTCCACCAGCTATGAGCGAATTATCGAAGCGACTGATCGTATTGAGCGCTACGTCGATAAGGTTCGTAAATAGTTCTTGTAAGTTCTTCATTACTAAAGCATTCCCGCACGGCTCAGCTAGTTACGCTCTTTAGTTGCTATCTTGCTTCAAGCATAGACAGCGGCGCGCGTTCCTTTTTATAATCCTAGCATCTTAATTCCATTCCAAAGATGCGCCGCTCTTTGCATCAGTATTTTATCTAACATTTTTTCATCATGATCGATCCATCCAGAACCGTAGCCATTGTTGGCCGTCCCAATGTCGGAAAAAGCCGCTTGTTTAACAGGCTGTGCGGGCGGCGCTTGTCGATTGTGCACGATATGCCCGGCGTCACGCGTGACTTGATCTCCGCCGAAGTGAACGACGACTTCGTCTTGCTCGACACCGGTGGTCTCGGCATGGAGCTCAAAATGACGCCGAAGAAGATTGCGGATGCTGCCGAAGAACAGGTGGGCTTTGCAATTCAGGCCTCAGCAGTCATTTTGTTTATCGTCGACGTTCGCCAAGGCATTACTGCGCTCGATGAGATTGTTGCCGAGAAGCTGCGTCGCTATGGCAAAGAGGTCATCCTTGTTGCTAATAAGGCAGATTCGGAGGACATCGAAGACGACGCCTTCGAGTTCATTAGCCTCGGGCTAGGTGATGCGATGCCAGTCTCAGCCGAGCATGGTCGTGGTATCACAGATCTTCTCGATGCGGTCAAGGTGAAGCTTGGCGAGAAGCCAGAGTTCGACGCTGATGCGCCGGTCGAGCCGAAGCGTATTCGTATTTCTTTGATGGGACGTCCCAATGTGGGCAAATCCTCGATCGGTAATCGCCTGCTGGATTCGAAGCGCCTGATCGTCAGTGACGTCGCTGGCACGACGCGCGATTCCGTCGAGCTAGATTTAGACTATAAGCATAAGGACGGCGAAATACTGAAATTCCGCATGGCTGATACTGCTGGTCTGCGCACCAAAACCAAGGTCGATAGCCCAGTTGAGTTCTTCTCCAGTGTGCGCACGCAGCATGCGATGGAAGCGTCCGATGTCGTGTTTCTGATTATTGATGCCGTTGATGGTGTGACTAAACAAGATCAAGCCCTCGCGGGTGCCGTGCTCGATGCCGGTCGTGCGTTGGTGATCGTGGTCAACAAGTGGGATCTGATTATTCAGCAATGGGAGCGCGAGCCGATCGAAGGTTTCCGTTCGCTCAAGCACTTCCTCGAGTCTTATGAGAAGTCGCTGCGCAAAGAGATGTTCTTCCTGCCCGATCCGCCGGTGCTGTTCGTTTCTGCTGAGACGGGCTTCCGGATTGAGTCGATGCTTGAAACTGCCGCGGCCATCTCTGCCACGCTCGATCTGAAGATTCCGACTGGCAAGCTCAACAGCCTGATGGAGTCGCTGTTTGAAGCGCGTTCGCCCAAGGTCGTTGGCACCAAGCGTTTCAAGGTGTTCTATGCCACGCAGACCGGTTCGCGGCCAATGCGTATTCGCTTTTTCTGTAACCGTATCGAGCGGCTGGATCCCGGTTATCGACGTTATTTGGAGAAAGCAATCATCCACGAGTTCCGTCTCAGTGGTTGCCCCGTGCGTTTCGATCTAGTCGGTAAAGAGCGTCGTTACGAAGATGAAGAGGGTTCCGCAGAGCATGCGCACCGTCAAAGTGATGATCTTCAGCGTAAGGCCCGTGTTCGTCAGATGGGGCCAGATGCTGCCAAGATTGATAAGAAGCACCCAGAGCGCCGCGCTAAGATCACGCAAAAGAAGGCCGAGCACAATCGGAGTGGCAAGAACCGGGAAAGCAGAAGTAGAAAGTAGCTTTCGATCCCAGGACTCTCCTGTCGCCGCGTTTATATTTTCAACCAGCCAGTGCCGCACTTAAGTGTGGCGCTGGCTTTTTTGTGGGTGGAGCTCGGCCCTCCCATAGTCTTGTGGTGCCATTTTATAGGTTTTATGCGCATGCAAATAGTGGAGGGCAACGCTCCGTCGTTGCCATGCGTCGGTTGCAGATGCCCTTAGGATCGGTGGCAGATGCCCTTAGGATCGGTGGCAACGACGGAGCGTTGCCCTCCACCGTTGCCATGCGTCGGTTGCAAATGCCCTTAGGGTCGGTGGCAACTGCCTTTAGGATCGGTGGCAACGACGGAGCGTTGCCCTCCACCGATCAAGCCTAGGTTATGTCAATGCCACACTCTTTAGCTCTCCTGTACTATGCAGTCATTCATTTCTTAATCGTCCGTTGGTCGGGCTCCTGCGTGTGGTCCGTAATACCTCTGAGTTTAGCTGCGGCGTTGCGCGCCGACCCTCCTAGGTGGTCGACCCGACTTGCCAGTCATCGGCGAGCTACCGTTGTTTAGTCGAATCAAGCACATGCTGGTGCGCTGCGAGTTAGCTGAGTAGTTCGGCAGCGATGCCGTAGCGCAGGTTGTAGAACGAGTGCGTCACGCGGTCGCGGTCGGCGTACTCGAGCACACTGTCGATGGTGATCAATGCGGCCGGGATAATGTCGGCCCGCGCGGCGGGTAGGTGCGGCACTGCCATGCGCTCATGTAGTGGTAGGGCCATCAGTAACGCTTTGAGCTCGGTGATCTCATCTTTGTGCAATACCGGGCAGCGCTGTTCGATGGTCTGCTCGTTTTGCGCCGCCAGCACTGAGCGGGTGACGGTGAATGCACCGCCAGTGACGATGAGCGGTGCGGCGTTTGGCTCGAAGCTGAAGCCACTGGCTTGCAACGCGGTGCTGACGTGGGCGGCGATGCGGTCTGCGGTTTCGGCAGACAGCGCGGCATCGCGATCGGCGATGAATTGCTCAGTGAGGCGCACCGCGCCGAGCTGCAGGGACAGTGCTTGCTCGATCTGGCCCTGAGCAAAGCGGATCAGTTCGAGGCTGCCGCCGCCAAGGTCCATTTGGATGAAGTTGTGGATGCCGGCGATCTGTGGGTCACAGCGGAGCCCTTTGCCGATGTAGGTCGCTTCCTCTGTGCCAGACAGTATTTGTATTTCGAGGCCAGTCGCCTCATTGACCAGTTCGATGAACTGTTTGGCATTGGTCGCGTCGCGCACGGCGCTAGTGGCAACGATACGCAACGTCTTCGGCTGGTAACCTTGTGCGAGACGTACCAGCTCAGTAATAGTTCGGCAGCCAGCTGCCATTGCGGCTTCTGTCAGGCTGGGGAGTGCTTGGCTGATGCCGGTGCTAATACGGGTCTCAATAGTCTCGGCAAAAATAGCTTCGACGCTGCCGGGCGTCTTGCCGCTGCGAGCGACTAACAGCTTGATGGAATTACTGCCAACATCGATGACGGCGACTGTTTTGGGACTAGGCATAGCCAAGAGCAAATCTCCTGCCGCAGCAGGGTCAAGCTTGGGTCGTTGCTTTGAGCTGATGAGCAGTGCTGGCGATTCGTGGGCGGGATCACCTGCGTTTGGTCTAAGAGTGATCGGGGTCTTTTTTTATTCATCGTCGATTGGTTAGGCAGTTTCAATTTAAATGACAGGCCGTTTTCTTCTGATCGCCAACGGGTCCCTGAAGGGGGTGTTTGAGCAATTAACCGCGATAGGAGTGGGATGGATAAGTCGGGGTGGATTACCCCATAACAGTATGTATATCAATTATTAATGGCTTGATTGTGTGGCTTTTAGTCGGCAGGCTCAAGGGATGGATGTAGGTGTGAATTCCAAAGAGGTTATTAGTTGGCTAAAAGCAGTTGAGCATGACCGGTTTTGGTTGGCTGAGAGCTGTGGTGTGCAAAAGCGCACCGTTGATAATTGGCTTTCGTCGAGTCGTGCGATTCCTCGAAAAGCTCAGCTGATTATTAAAACGTTAATGGCGTCGAAGCTAAGTTCCCCGGCTGCCGTGGTGGGAGTGTCGCAAAACTTGGTGCTACATTTTTCTGAAAAAGAATTTGAATCAATTTGCGACATTGCGCGGGTACTTGAGGTGTCTCCAGTGCAGTGGGTGGAAGCAGAGGTTCTCAAAGTCATTCATTCAGAACCATATAAAGTCTTACGCGCGCTCAGTCAGCGCGAAGGGAAACCTGATTAGATTAAACGTTTGGATTAACTTAATCGCGAAGGGGCGCGATTCACCATTCTAGTCGGAGGCGCTAAACCGCGGCTGATCTAGACTGTGCGCCAAGAGCGCAGATGAAGACTCTGTGAGGGCTGCAAGTCGGCGTATCGATTAGTCTGCCGTTGGTCCGCACGCCGCCGAACGGCCCTAGTGTGATATCCGCCAGCGTTTCCCGTCAATCGAGCATGCAGCTAAAAAGCGCTAGGGTGTTTTGGCTGCGCTTGCTGCGCGAAGTGCCCATTTATTATCTAGCGTAGCGAACGCATCGCATGCGCAACGGTGCTCGGCGATTCGGTTCAACGCTGTGGGTCTGCGCCGTTTGAGTGCGCTTGGTTAAATGAGGTTGCAATGCCCCGCGAGTCGGATGAGAAGAGTGCATGTTTTACGACGAGGTAAAGGTCAATTTCAAGGCGGGTAATGGTGGCGACGGCTGCTTTAGCTTTCGGCGCGGTAAATACGAACCCAAAGGTGGGCCTGACGGCGGTAACGGCGGGCGCGGTGGCGCGGTCTATGTCATTGCGGATACCAATGTTGCGGATTTAACCGATTATCACTACAAGCCGGGCTGGAAAGCCAAGAACGGCGAGCCAGGTCGCGGTGCCGATCAGCACGGCGCGAACGGTGCGGATATTATCATGCGGGTGCCAGTGGGCACGGTGGTGATCGACCGCGAGACCGAAGAGCCGGTGGCTGAGGTGTTGGCGCACGGCGATCAAGTGTTGCTGCTCGAAGGCGGTTTCGGCGGTAAGGGCAATGAGACCTTTAAGTCTTCGGTCAATCAGGCGCCGCGTCAGTTCACCCTGGGCAAGCCGGGTGAAGAGGGTGAGTATCGCTTGGTGGTGAAGACCATCGCCGATGTCGGTTTGATCGGATTTCCGAATGCGGGTAAGTCCACATTGCTAAATATGATCACGAATGCGCATCCGAAAACGGGTGCCTATCCGTTTACCACAATGTTTCCAATGGTCGGCGTGCTGGAGTATCCAGAGCAATATGAGCGGATCACAGTGGCCGACATTCCCGGCTTGATCGAAGGCGCGAGTGAAAATCGTGGCCTCGGGCATCGCTTCCTGAAGCACGTCGAGCGCTGCAAGGTGTTGCTAGTGATGATTGATATGGAAGGCACTGATGGGCGTGAGCCGATCTCTGACTTCCGCGTGCTGCTCAATGAGCTGAAGCTTTACATGCCGGGTCTGGTTAAAAAACCGGAATTGGTGGCGGCTAATAAAATGGATGAGCCGAATGCACCCGAGCATTTGAAAGCCTTTCAAAAGAAGTTCAAGGGCAAGGTCTATCCGATCTCCTGTGTCTCCGACGAAGGTTTTGTTGAATTGAAAGAGGCGCTCTTGGCGGCGGTGCTCGAAGTGCGCCATGCTGAGGAAAAAATCGAAAAAGAGGCAAAAGGCAGTAGCCGCTATTAAGTGCTTAAGGATTCCCTATGAGTGACTCGACAGTTTTAGACTTTGGCGAACGTGAATTTCAGGCGCGGCCTGAGTTGAACAGTCATTTGGCATGGGAGAGTTTCATCGCACTGGCAAAGCATCCGAATCGGGTGCTGGTGATTGATCGCACGCTGCAACGGCGGGCGATGAAATCGGGCTTTTTGTTGGCGCTCTCTTGGATGCTGTCGCGGCGCTTGCATACATGGACAGATCGCAAGCGTGTCGGCATTTTGTTTCCGCCGGGCATTGGTGGTTACATTGCGAATCTGGCAGTGGTGCTGGCTGGTAAAGTGCCAGTCAATCTCAACTTCACATTGGGGCGCGCGAGCTCGGAGGCTTGTTTACGTCGAGCGGAGATCGATTGTATCTTGAGCACTGAACGTATGCAGCTCAAAATCGCCGACTTCCCGTGGTCGCAGGCAGGCGTAATTGATATCGTCGAAGAGCTAAAGAACTTGCCGAAGATGAAGACCTTGGCATTGCTGGCGTCGATTCAGGTGATGCCCGCGAAGTTGCTGGCAAAGCTGCTTAGAGTGCCCTCGGTCGTTGGGGATGCCGAGGCGGGCTTGTTGTTTACCAGTGGCAGTTCCGGCGAACCCAAGGGCGTAGTCTTAACCCACCGTAATATTTTAGGCAACTGTCTGCAAATTGACGCCTCAGGCCTGTTGCCCATTGGTGAGAAGATCATCGCGAATTTGCCGATTTTTCACAGCTTTGGATTCACCGTGACCTTGTGGTATCCGCTGTTGCGTGGTTGCACCGCCGTGACTGTGCCATCACCGCTGGAATTTAAGAAAGTGGCCGAGGCGGTCGAGGCTGAGTCGGCGACGATACTGATCGGCACGCCGACGTTTTTTAAGCCATACATCCGGCACGTGGCACCGGAGAAACTGAAGTCACTGAAGTATGCGATAGCCGGAGCCGAAAAGACGCCCGCTGGCTTTGCTGACTTATGGCAGGCGACTTTTGATTGTTTATACTTTGAAGGCTATGGGCTCACTGAGACCTCGCCAGTGGTGAGCATCAACTTGCCGCATACACCTGCTGGCTTCGACTACCCTGAGAGTGCGAATGATGGCTCGAAGCCCGGTTCGGTTGGACGGCTGATGCCTGGGCATGCGGCTCGTATCCTGAATCCGGATACAATGGAATCGTTGGCAGTGACTGAAGTGGGGCTGTTATTGTTGAAGGGCCCGAATATTTTTAGCGGTTATTTAAATGATGCGAAGCGCACCGCAGAGGTGATGGACGGCGAGTGGTTTATTACTGGGGATCTCGCGCGCTTTGACGAAGAGGGCTATCTGTTTATTGAGGGCCGGCTGTCGCGTTTTTCTAAGATTGCGGGCGAAATGGTGCCACATGGAACGATCGAGCAAGCTCTGGTCGAGGCGTTTGATTTGTTAGATTCAGAGATGCCAATGCTTGCGATTGGCGCACGTCCCGATGCGGCCAAGGGCGAAGCGCTGGTATTGCTGGCGGTGATGGATGTGGAACTGACTGATGTTCGTGAAAAACTGTCAGCGGCAGGTTACTCGAATCTATGGATTCCGAAGCTGATTAAGCGAGTCGAAGCGATCCCCACCTTAGCGACCGGTAAGCTGGATTTGCGTGCAATTAAGGAGCTGTCGGCAGCGGAGTAGCCTGCTGGATAGGGGAGAGACGAGCGCCGCCTCGTCCGCCGATCCTGGTGGGCACTGTTCGGAGTTTGTCGGGCTGGTTCGCCGAGCACGCCAGCTGTCGACAGCAGAGACGCGATGCCAGTGCGATCCCACGGGATCAGCGAAGAGTCGTTTGCATGTGCCAAGGCCGCGGCGAATTGATTGGTGCGGGCCTTTTTTTATGGTCCTTGGTTGATTGGTGGAACAAGGAGGGAGGGCGACTCGCCCTCCTTTGCCGCAAGACGGAATAAATGTGCGCGAGTCGCCCACACTCCTATTGCGCTCAATGGTTCAAATCAGCCTTTTCCAGCTTTTGCTTACTTCACAATAAAGCGTGTGCCGCCGAGGCTGCGGGGCTCCATCTTGCTGCTGGTGGCTTCACCTTCGGCGACGATTTGCCCGCCTTCAAAATACGTCGGCTCTTTTATCCAGTGCTTTTGTAACTGGTCGAACAGGTCGAGCAGTTCGCTGCGCGTTTGCACGCGATATTCAATCGTGCGCGCGTGGGTCGCGAGTGGGTATTCTTTCATCACCGTGTCGCTGGTCATGGCTTCGGCGACAGCGCTTGCGCGGTCAGCCATTTGCTGCACGCCGGGAGGGACAGGGGAGCGCTGAATTGTCGAGGGCACACCGGCTGCGCTAGCGCCATCCGCCATGGCTGCTTGGAGTTCGCCGAGTTGCAGTGCGCGACTGTGGTAAATCCGCAGCAGTCCGCTGCCGGCGGTGACGATATTGATTTCGACCACACGATACCCGGATGTGATGTATTCCTGCTTGGAAATCGAGTGAATGGCTGCTTCTTTGCCGTAATATTCTTTGCTGTCGTCGGGAAAGGTGATCGCAAACAGCGCCTTATTCTTGATCGCACGAGAGCGAACGGTGACTGCGCCCAGTGAAGAGACCATGTAGCAGAGGAGTAGAGCAAGTAGGAGGCGTTTAGATCGGGGTGTCATAAATATCAAAGTGCTGGCCTTTTGATCGTGTGTAAATTTTATTTGTTTCACCTCACTTCTCTGTGGGGTATAATCTTTCGAGTGAAGTGATGTATGACCTTTTTTATTAATGCTATCTTGTAAAGACCTTTCAGTCGAGCTGTCCGCCGGCGGTACACGCATTTTAGATGGTGCGAGCGCGCGCTTTAAACCGAAGGCACTCAATGCGGTGATTGGGCCCTCGGGCTGTGGAAAAACCACCTTGGTGCGGGCCATGCTTGGGCTGTCTTCGCGTCTAGGCGAAGTCTTTATGGCCGGCGAGCTGGTTGCCAACAGTGAAGCCTTGCGCGGCAAGCTGGCGTTTGTACCGCAGTTCAGTATCGCTCAAGAGCGCCTGAGTGTGGAGGAAGCGCTACGCACTGCGCTGGATCTGTGCGTGGTCGATGTGGCGACGAAGCAAGCGCGGTTGGAGGAGATTATAAAGCGCATCGGCTTAGACATGCACCGCGATAAGCGGGTGGGGGGCTTGAGTGGCGGGCAGTTGCGGCGTCTTGGCCTCGGATTGGAACTCGTCGGTGATCCGCAATGCATGGTTTGTGATGAAGTGACGAGTGGGCTGGACCCGCGTTCGGAGGATCAGATTTTGACGATGTTACAAGGTCTGCGTGATGAGCGGGAGAAAACTTTTATCTGTATTATTCACAATCTCGCCAAATTGAATTTCTTCGATTGGATCACCGTGGTATTTGAAGGGACAGTGGTGTTTCAGGGCGGTTTGGATGCGCTACTGGAGTATTTTGAAATTCCCGATGCGCTACATCTTTACGATCAACTGAATGCGCATTCGATCAAGCATTGGCGGGAGCGTTGGAGCGCAGCGAGCAATGAAGCTGCGGAGTTTGAGGCGTCGCCGACACTCGCGCCGCCGCTGCCATCAGCACTGAGCCAGACCTGGACTTTGTCAAAGCGCCGCGCGCTGTTGTTTAAGCGAGATAAGGGCTATTGGATGCTGACACTAGGTATTACAATTGGGTTTCCGCTGTTGGTGACGATTTTTGCAATGGATGGGTTGCCGCAACTGCGTGGGTTGGCGATGAGTGCGTCGAGTGGCTTTGTCGAGCAGGCGCAGGAAAATTTACGTTACCGGATCGATGCCTTGGAGTCGGCGTCATTGGTCACGGGTTTGATTTTGTTTCAAGTGATCCTGCTGACCTTGATGGGCAGTAATAATGGCGCGCGCGAAATCGCGGGTGAGCGTAATCTCTACGAGAAAGAGCGCTTCGCCGGCTTGCGGCCGCGGTCGTATGCGACCAGTAAGTTGCTGTTTACTTCGGCGGTGGCGATCGGGCAGGGGTTGTGGATGACGCTGTTCGTCAAATACGTCTGCGACTTCCCCGGGCCCTTGTTGCCACAAGCGCTGGTGCTAATATTGAGCTGCGTGTCAATGACTGCGATCTGCTTGGCATTTTCGGCGATTTTTAGTTCGGCAGACAAGGCGTCGCTGTTGTCGGTGTATTTGGTTGGGTTTCAGTTGCCGCTTTCCGGTGTGGTGTTGGCACTGCCAGAGGTGCTAGTGTGGGTCTGCCGGCCGTTTATCAATGCGTATTGGGGCTGGGCCGGGTATTTTGGCTCGATGATTGATTCGCGCTTTTACGATGCGTATCGTCTGGAATCTTCGGAGATGATCCCCAGCCCAATGCTGGCTTGTGGGGTGCTTGGTTTGCATTTCTGTGTCGGTGCGGCATTAGTGTTTTGGGGTTGCCACCAAAAGAAGGTGACTTAACCCTTATTGAAACAATTTTAATCGAATGCCGATACACGGTCTTATGCCCCCTTTGAAACCTGCAAAACCCCGAAAGCCCGCGTCGATCTTGATCGGCTTCTCTCTGCTCTTCTCTCTGCTTGCTGTCGCACTGAGCAGTGGCTGCGGTGACAATTTCTCAGACCTCGAAGTGCTGCCGACCGAGAGCTACATGAAGAAGCCCGGCGATTTTTTGGGGAATACGTATACGATTCGCGCGCAGATTGATTCGCAGGTAAAGTGGGAGAAGGGCGTTGGTCGTATTTTGGCCGTGCTACCAGAGAGCGGTGGCTCGCGGTTGCCAGTCTTTGTGCCAGATGAAGTCGGTGGTAATTTACATATTGGGCAGCGTTACGAAATGCGTGCCAGAATCGAAGCAGGAGGGCTGATCTATGTTGAAAGTTTGCGCAAGTATTAGTCTTTTTTGGGTGGTCGCTCAGATCACCTCTCACGCTCAGGGCTACGCGCCTGTTGGAGCTCCAGCTGGGCCAGCGCCCGCTGCTGCTGGTATGTCTGCACCGACGGGTGGGATGTTTGAAAGCAACACATTTTTGGAAATGGCGAGCCGGGCATTTGATCCATCTAGTGATTCGATGGATTTTGAGAATGGTAGTTTTGCCTGGAAGGGACGCACTTTTAATTTGACTAGTCAGCGGGCATTTCGGGCCCGTTTTGAGCGTTTCCTGTTGGCATCGCCGACCGAGGAAGAGGAGAGCTATGCGATGCTGATGGATGATGTGCTACAGCGCTTGTCTGTGGCGAATGATCGCAGCGACGACGCCATCCTAGAAACTTGGGAGATGTTGTTTCGAGCCGCACGATTTGATACCGATGGTGGCAATAGCACCATCGTGGCGAATCAGGTGTTCAATGCCTGGCGTATTCGCAAGGAGATGCGTGGCACGGCGCTGACACAGCGTGAGTTGGCAGATATGCGCCGCCATCAGCAGACCGTAGTGGCGAATCGCGCGTTGATGCTTGAAAAATTAAAGGAGAAAAAGCAGCGCGAGTCGGTGCGTATGACTTCGGAGAAAGAAGGGAACTCGGAGCATACGACGTTTCCGACAGAGGGCGCCTTCCGCGCATTGGAGCTGGCCGAGACGGAAGCCAAGCTAATCGCGATGGAAGGGCAAGCGGCGTTGACCGGCATCCAAGCGAAGTTGCAGATGCAGAGCCAAATCGTGGCATTTCTGGTGCAGCGTCGCTATCAGCATGCCTTGGTGCTTTCGGGCTTTTACCAATTATTGTTTAAAGGATCACAGCAACAGCTGGAAGTGGGCAAGGGCGAGTTGAAGTCGTTTTTCCCAAATACAGACATGGTATTTACGGTCGATATGATGGCCTTCGTCGCTAACGAGGCGATCACTGATGTGAACAAGGGAGTGGTCGCGGTGAACACGGCGTATGCCGAAGACCGCGCGATCATCGCATTGGAGCGGCTGCAAGAGACCTTTTTTCTCGGCGAATATATGCCCGAGTTAAATGCGATCCCTGTCGAGCAGCGTCGCCTGTTGCTCGATTTGTATCGCGATATGCTGGAGGCCGTCGAGTTGGCTGAGGCTAAAGACTACAACGGTGTGGCTCAGTATGCGGAGCGTATTGCGTTGATTGCGAAAGATTTTCCGAAGATGCGTGTCCTCTCCAGTGTCGAGACTGCCAAAAGTATGAGCGACATGGCGGTATTTGCCGCGTCGCAGTATCGTAATCTTGGCGACATCGATAAAGCGCGTGCTGAGTTGCGGCAGGCGATTGATATTTGGCCGTCGAATCCGTCGATTCGCGAGTTTCAACAAGAAACCACAAAACTGGCGACCGCGGGCTCGCAAGGTGTGCAAATTTTTGACGACTTATACCAGCGCGGTGGCCATCGCGGTATTTATGACCGGCGCATGGACTTGGGCTTTGCTTTGGCTGAGGATCCCGTGCGTCGGCCTTTACTGATGGAGGTGATCGAGCAGGTCTCGACCATTGATTTGTTGGTGGCGCAGAGCGCCGAAGCGTTGAAGCAGGGCGACCCTTATGTGGCTTGGGAGCTGTTGGCCGAGGCTGCAAAGTTTGATCCAAATGATGCGCCGATGAATCGTGCGCGTGCGGAGTTGGCGCCAAGAGTCGCGGATTTTGTGGTCTATTTGGACCGCGCGCAGCGTCAGGCGGCGGAGGCTCAGCACGCGGGTTCGTTAGCAGCATTTTTGGCAGCGCAGGATATTTATCCCGCCAGCCGAATGTGCCGTGAGGGGATCGAGCGCCAGTCTTCAGCCTTAATGGCGCAATTGAGTGTACAGGCAGAAGTGGCCGAAGAGTAGCCCTTCACCGTGAAGCAGGCATTTCTGTCTGTTATTTTCTAGTGCTTAGTCTGAGGTCACAGGCAAGAATGTCTGTATCACTGTTATTTCAAGGATCAATTTACTTGAGCCGCGCGCGCGGTCGCTCACATTGCTCTCTGTGATCGGACTCGATGTAGATATCTTTTTCCTCCTCTATCTAGGGAGTGGCTTTGCGCTGCTCTTCGGTTTGTGGTTTTACTATGATTGGAAGGATAAGCATCTTCTTGCCGCCCAGCGCTCGAAGGTCATTTATCACTGTATTAAATGCAGCCAGATTTACACGGGTGTACATGGCAGTGAAGAATGCGATTGCCCTCAGTGCGGGTTTATCAATGGTCGCCTTCGATTTTAGACAATTCACTTTCATACGTTTTAATTTTTCACCTTCTTACTCTTCGTCATGCCAGATCATATCGCAGTTCTCGATTTCGGTTCTCAATATACGCAGGTCATTGCCCGTCGTATTCGTGAGGCCAATGTCCTTTCCCGTATTTATCCGTATAACACGCAAGCTAGCGTGCTTAAGGAAGCGGGCGTTAAGGGTGTCATCCTTTCCGGTGGCCCGTCTTCGGTGTTGGCCGAAGGCTCGCCGCGTCCAGATGCGAAAGTCTTTGAAATGGGCCTCCCCGTGTTGGGTATTTGCTATGGCGAGCAGCTGATGGCACACATGCTCGGTGGCCGCGTGGCTAAAAGTGATGAGCGCGAGTTTGGCCACGGCACACTCAATATCGCAATCAAGGGCAAGCTGTTCGAAGGCATGCCGGACACACTGAGTGTCTGGAATTCGCATGGCGATCGCCTAGAGCAGCTTCCTGAAGGGTTCGAAGCGGTCGCTTCGACTGAGAATTCGCCTTACGCGACGATTCAAGATGCGAAACGTAATTTCTACGGCATGCAATTTCACCCCGAGGTGGCGCACTCCGAGATGGGCACTGAGGTGATTGCGAACTTCCTCTTCAAGATTTGTGGCTGCGATTCGGATTGGTCGATGGCCAACTACATCGAAGAAAGCGTGCAGAAGATCAAAGACACTGTCGGCGACGAGCGCGTGATCCTAGGTCTGTCCGGAGGGGTGGATTCTTCGGTCGCGGCTGCGTTGATTCACAGAGCGATCGGCAAGCAGCTGACATGCGTGTTTGTGGATAATGGTCTGCTGCGCTTACATGAGCGTGAGCAGGTTGAAAAACTTTACGGCGATCACTTCGATCTCGATGTGCGCGTGGCCGATAAAGGCAAGTTCTTCTTAGATCGTTTGGCTGGTGTGTCGGATCCAGAAACGAAGCGTAAGATTATCGGCAATGCTTTCGTCGAGGTGTTTGATGAGTCGGTCACCGAGCTCAAGGAGTACGGCAACTACACCTTCCTCGCTCAGGGCACGCTCTATCCAGATGTGATCGAGTCGATCGCGATCGATGGCAACCCTGCGGCGCTGATTAAAAGCCACCACAATGTTGGTGGGCTTCCGGAGAAGATGAACCTCAAGCTGCTGGAGCCGCTGCGCGAACTGTTTAAGGATGAAGTGCGAGAGCTTGGCTCCCAACTCGGCTTGCCGAAGGAAGTCGTTTGGCGTCAACCATTCCCAGGTCCAGGGCTTGGCGTGCGCGTCATGGGGCCGATCAGGGAAGAGGATCTGGTCGTGCTGCGCAAGGCGGATGCGATTCTTCAAGAAGAGATGATGGCTGCGGATCTTTATTACAAGGTGTGGCAGTCGTTCTGCGTATTCCTGCCGGTTAAAACAGTCGGTGTGATGGGCGATGAACGCACCTACGAAAACGTGGTTGCGCTACGTATCGTCGAGAGCCTTGACGCGATGACAGCCGACTGGGCGCGTGTCCCTTACGAAGTGCTTCGTAAAATTTCGAGCCGTATCATCAATGAGGTGTCAGGTTGCAATCGTGTGGTCCTCGACATTAGCTCGAAACCACCGAGCACGATCGAGTGGGAGTAGTGCGCATGGGTTTGCTGTGCGATTCAGTTTCGAACAAATTCGGTTCAGCCAGGTCTGAAGCATGTAAGTATGAAATTATTATCCTCAATTTTTTTAATAGCTTTCGCCGCTCCGCTGTTTGCTGATGGGCCGAAAGTGAGTGCCATTGTTGAGCGCGCCCGTGCCACAGTTGGCGCTGAGGCGGCGTTGAACAATATAGTCACTTTGCAGATGAGTGGCTGGATCGAGCCGGCGGAGTCTAAAATGCCGAGTGCGACGATTCTGATTATTTCGCGCAAGCCCTGTTCGCAGCGCTTAGTGGTGACAGTCGATGACCTAGTCGAAACGACGATTCTGGCAGGCAACTCGGGTTGCATTATCCGCTCAAATTTAAGTGATGTGGATAAGCGCTCTCAAATTCGCACGATGACGGATGGGGAACTTAAACGTGTCGCATTCAGCGCCCGTCAGCTCTTTAGTTTCTATGGTGCCGATTTTAAGGGTGGCGAGCGCATCGAATATCAGGGGATTGAGCAACGACGTGGCGTGCGTTGCCATAAACTGTTGTATTCCTACCCAGACGGCATTTCCACCACGCGCTATTTTGCCATCAATGATGATACGCTCGTTTCAACAATTACGGATAAAGGAGTTGAGAGTGTCGAAGTCGGCGAACAAATTGTTGCGGGCATTCGATTTCCCAGACGCGTTGAGTATTATCAAGGGCAGAAAATGCTACACACGATGGTGGTTCATGATATTAAAGTGAACAAGCCATTGAAGCGTGGAATCTTTACTATCCCGACCGGTCAAAAAACTAAGTAAGCACGGCTCTTCTAGCCGCAGACGCTCACAGTTCTATTCTAGTTTATTATGCAAACACTCGAATTTTCAGATTCGCCTAAATTTTTTAATGCTCTGCGCCAGTTCTGCGCCAATGCCACTGTGTCGGGGGATGTCTCTGACGTGGTCACAGCCGTGTTGGCCGATGTGAAAGCGCACGGCGACAAGGCGGTGCTTGAATACACGCAGAAGTTTGACGGCGCGCACTTGAATGCCACAGCAATGCGCGTTGACCCCGTCGAGATGAAAGCGGCATTAAAGAGCCTGTCAGCTGCTGACCGTAAAGCGATTCGCGAGTCCATCGCGCTGGTTAAAGCGTTCCATAAAAAGACCCTACCTAAAAATTGGAAGACGAAGAACGCGCAAGGTGGTATTGTCGGCGAACGCTTCTATCCGATTCAACGTGTCGGGCTGTATGTGCCTGGCGGTAATGTGCCGCTGGTTTCGACTGTCATTATGACGGCGGTACTGGCGAAGCTGGTAAAGAACCCCGAGATTTGCGTCTGCACGCCACCGGCTGCGGATGGTTCGATTGCACCAGGTATGCTGGCTGCGCTTTCGATGGTCGGCATTGATGAAGTGTATAAAGTGGGCGGTGTGCAAGCCGTTGGCGCAATGGCCTATGGCACCGCAACCGTTCCAGCGGTGGACAAAATATTTGGCCCAGGCAATGCCTTCGTGATGGAGGCGAAGCGTCAAGTGCTGGGCACTGTGGGAATCGATCTGCTGCCTGGGCCGAGTGAAGTGATGATCATCGCCGATGCGGGGGCGAATCCACACCATGTCGCCGCGGACTTAATTGCACAGGCCGAACACGGCAGCGGTAAAGAAATTATTTATCTGGCGACTACCAGCAAGGTGCTGCTGAGCAAGATCGAGAAATCCCTGGTCAAGCAATTACCCGAGCGCAGCCACGCCGCAAAATGTGAGAAGGTCTTGAAGAGCCGCTTCCTTGCGGTGATTTGTAAGAATCTCGATCAGGCTGCACAGGTCTCGAATTATATCGCACCGGAGCACCTGGAGCTACAGATCGCCGACAAGTCGATTGATGCGTTGACGAAAAAGATCACCACTGCGGGCGCGATCCTGCAGGGCTATATGACGCCGACCGTATTGGGCGATTTTACCGCTGGGCCGAGCCACACGTTGCCGACTGGCCGTGCGGGGCGTTTCTTCAGTGGTTTGCAAGCGACCGACTTTATTCGGCGCTCTAGTATCCTACGCTACGACGCCAAGAGCCTCGCGAATGCGGCTCCAGTGGTGGAGACCTTTGCGCGTTTGGAAAAGCTCGACGGTCACGGGCGCTCGCTAACGATTCGTCTCTAAGCGCACTTTGTAATCTCGTTATTAGTGAGAACCCCGCTCGGCGTACACCGAGCGGTTTTTTTTTTAGAAAATTGCTGTGATTGCTAGAGGGTCACATCGAGCAGGTGCAGCCGGAGCAAGAATGGGGTTAGTCGTAGTGGTCTGTATGATCTAGGGTCGTGATATTCGCAGCGATTGGTTTTTCGGAATTTTAGCTGCTGACTTCGAATCGCCGATTCTCAGATTGTAAGTAGTGTCGATCTTGTCGATGCCCTAGACGGCAGCGCCGACTTACTTGTATTCCATTTCAAAGGCGGTTTTCAAACCCGCGGCAATGGAGCAGCGAATGCCAAGAATGGTATTGAGGATGGTTCCGCTGGGCTATCCAATCTTTAAGATGCCGTCGAGGTCGTGGTAGAGCGTGGAACCGCAGCCGATGACGACAGTAGTGGCATCGAAGAACCATAGCGCGCCTACCCAGTCCTCTTTGTTGTCACCAGCATTATGTTTATTTAGCCAGACTGGGCCAAGCTCCATCTCGAGTTCGAATCGGTCACTCCTTTCATAGCGATCGCCCAGTTTTCGAGCTTCGGAATTGACCCTTTCGATATCTGATAGGGCAAAGATTACAGGAGCCTCATTTCAGATTCCACACGCATAGCCTGTTTGGTGGATACAATTCGCCAGTCGTAAAAGACACGCCCGTCTTCCATCATCAATGCGACTGGTTTCTTGGTGGTGATACGCTCGACGTGCTACTGGCTGATCGTGAGCGTGCCGGCAAAGGGTGTAGGAAAAGTCACTTTATTGGCTTCGATGCGAATGAGTTCGCCAATCAGCCGAGAACCATTTGTCATCCGGATTTTATCGGCGTTGCTACTTTGGGCTATCAGAATCACCACAAAAGCAGGAATTATGAGTTTTCTGAACATTTTGGATTTACCTCTGGCGAGTGAAGTAGTCTTTATAGAGCGGTCGCTATGATTGCATGAAAAGCAAATCGCTGGTTATCTGTCAAAGTTGATTGAAGAGCGGTTTTCCGGAGGCGGGTGGCTTGCGCGTCCGTCTTTTGCTAATTCGATATATGCCCATGAAGAAAAATTTTAATGCCAATGCGCGTGCCTTAGCACATATCCAGGAATTACATGCCTATGTACCTGGTGAGCAACCGCAGGGTCAGGGATGGGTCAAGCTCAACACCAATGAGAATCCGTATCCACCGTCGCCAAGAGTGGCCCAGGCGGTGGGCGCTGAGGTGGCGCAACTGCGTCGCTACCCAGAGCCAGTCAGCCAGCAACTCCGTACTGTGATCGGTGAGCGGTTCGGCCTGACTGCACAAAACGTCATTATAGGTAATGGCTCTGACAATATTTTAGATCTAATTACGCGCTGCTATGTTTCCGCAGAGGGGGCGGGGCACACCGTACCGAGTTACTCGCTCTACCCAGTCGTGGCGGGGATGTCGGGCAAAGGCATGATTGATGTGCCGTTTACCCGCTCAATGGAGTTGGATGTGGAGGCGATGGTCGCAGTCAATGCGCCGGTTTTTTTCCTGACTTCGCCGAATGCACCGACTGGCGTGGCGTTTTCTCTGACTGCCATTGAAGCGGTGCTGCAACGAATCGACGGGATCTTGGTGGTGGACGAGGCCTATGTCGATTTCGGCGGCGAGACTGCGGTGGCTCTGCTGCAGGATTATGAAAACCTGGTGGTGGTGCGCACGTTCTCGAAGTCGTACGCCCTCGCTGGTATGCGAGTTGGCTTTGGTCTGGCGAGCGCTGGTATTATCGGCATGTTGGATCGAGTGCGCGATGCCTATAATGTAGACCGAATCGCACAGGTGGCGGCGCAGGCCGCGTTTGAAGATGTTGAATACTTTGAGTCGCAACGGCAGAAGGTGATTGCTACCCGTGCGTCGACCTTGGCTCAGCTCGACTCGCTCGGGTGGTTCACCTATCCATCGGCAGCCAATTTTCTATTCACCGAGCCGCAGAATGGCGCTGGAGAATCTGGTACGGCGGTGGCCGCTTCGCTGTTCGATCATTTAAAGCAGTCGCACGTATTGGTGCGCTATTTCCCTGCTCATCCTTTAACTTGCTCTTTTATACGCGTTAGCATAGGAACTGACGCTGAAATGGAGGCTTTTTTAATCGCTGTTACATCATGGCTGAATCACGCATAGCAAAAATCACCCGCAATACTAAAGAGACGCAGATCGAAATGGAGCTGAATGTCGATGGCACTGGTGTGTCCGTAATCGACACTGGCATCCCGTTTTTCGATCACATGCTGACGCTCTTTGCAAAGCACGGTTTGTTTGACCTGAAGGTCAAGGCAACCGGCGATATCGACGTCGATTATCACCATATGGTCGAGGACACTGGTATTGTGCTCGGGCAGGCGCTGAAACAAGCGCTCGGCGACAAAGGCGGCATTCGCCGTTACGGATTCTTTCTATTGCCGATGGATGAGTCATTGGCTCGTGTCGCACTGGATTTGTCGAACCGTCAGGCATTTGTCTATAATGTAGACTATCAGTTCCCGATGGTGCGCGATTTCAGTATCGTGCTGGTAAAGGAGTTTTTTCAGGCCTTTGCCAACGATGCAGCTTGTAATTTGCACATTAATCTCGAATACGGCGAAGAGCCGCACCACATTGCCGAAGCCATTTTTAAGGGCTTTGCTCGTGCGCTTGATATGGCGACGGCTGTCGATCCGCGCCTCGGCGGGGCGTTGCCTTCGACTAAGGGCACACTATCGAAGTAGCTTCGAGCGCTATTTATTTAGTAAAGGACGATCCAGCCACGGGTCGTCCTTTTTTGTATATTATGTCGTCGCAGGCGACATGCTCATTAGCGCTGGTTGTGTCGATTATAAGCTGGTCGAATTATGAGCCAGCGGGGAGAGGGATTTGATGGATTCGGGGGCTTGTCTGCTTGCATCCTGTTTTAGATTCGCCACTTTGCAGCGTTTCTTATGAGCGTAAAGTCCCAACAGAATAAACCACGACTCGCCGTTATTGATTACGGTATGGGTAACCTGCGTAGTGTGGTGCGCGCTTGGGAGCATGTCGGTGCAACTGCGCAACTCGTCTCCAGTCCCGATCAGATTGGAACGGCCGATGCGCTGGTTTTCCCTGGTCAAGGTGCGATCGTCGACGCGATGCGGTTGCTCAAAGAAACGGGGTTTGATGATGCGATTCGGAATTGGATCGCTGCGGATAAGCCGTTTTTTGGCATTTGCCTTGGCCTACAGGCGCTGTTTGAGCACTCCGAAGAGGGCGACACGCAGGCATTGGGTGTTTTTAAGGGGCGAGTGCGTCGTTTTCAGATCGATCCATCACTCAAGGTCCCGCACATGGGCTGGAACTCAGTTTCTTTTGCAGGTGATGATCCGCTCACTGATGGCCTTGAAAGCGGCATCGACCAATTTTACTTCGTGCATAGTTATTATATTGAACCCGAAGATGAGCGCCTTACACTGTTTGAGACTGATTATGGCGGTCGGTTTGTTTCTGGGATTCGTTCCGGGAATTGCTATGCCACTCAGTTTCACCCAGAAAAAAGTCAGGCAAAAGGATTGCAACTCTACCGTAATTTCCTGAAGTCGCTGTAGCGCAACACTGGATGATCTTTTTAATAGAGTGGCAATACGCTCCCTCAACGACTTACCTAACAACTACCTAGAAATGGAAAATACTGGCACTATTCGACTCGGCGATGAAAATTTCGAGTTCCCAATAATTGAGGGGACCGAAGGAGAAAAAGCTCTGGATACCAGAACTTTACGTGCGAAGAGTGGTTGTGTCACTTTCGACGAAGGCTACGGTAACACGGGCTCTTGCTTGAGTGATATTACATTTATTGATGGTGAGAAGGGCATTCTTCGCCACCGCGGCTATCGGATCGAGGAGTTGGCTGAGCGCTCTACTTTTCTCGAGACGTCATACCTCGCTATTTATGGTGAGTTGCCCGTTCAGGAGCAATTGGAGACATTCGCTAAAGAAGTGCAGTTGCACGCGTCGGTTCACACCGGCATGCATCATCACTTCGAGGGCTTCCCCAGTGATGCGCATCCTATGGCGATCTTGTCATCCATGCTCAACTCTCTGGGTGCCTACTATCCTGAGATGTCTTCGAATAACCGTGCACAAGATTTAGCGCACTTCGATGAGACGGCCGCGCTGTTGATTTCTAAAGTGCGCACGATTGCGGCGATGGCCTATCGCCAGAAGCAGGGTTTACCGTTTGTCTTTCCGGATCACAAGCTGCGCTATGCAGAGAACTTTCTGCACATGATGTTCTCGGAACCTTATAATCAATATGAGGATACTTCCGGCGCCTCTGAGGCGCTCGATCTTTTCTTGTTGTTGCATGCCGATCACGAGCAAAACTGCTCGACTTCGACGGTGCGCATGGTCGCTTCCGGTGGTGCCAACTTGTTTGCTTCGGTTTCGGCCGGAGTCTGTGCGCTTTGGGGCCCGTCGCATGGTGGGGCAAATATGGCAGTGATCAAGATGCTCGAAGAGATCCACGCATCGGGTGATGACGGTTCAAAATTCATCCAAGACGCTAAAGAGGGTAAAGCGAAGCTCATGGGCTTTGGCCACCGCGTGTATAAAAACTACGATCCACGTGCGAAGATCTTGGGTAAGAGCTCTGAGCGTGTGCTCGAAGGCTTGGGGATCGATGATCCACTACTTGATATTGCCAAGCACCTCGAACAGGCAGCGTTGGAGGATGAGTATTTTGTGCAGCGCAAGCTCTACCCGAATGTAGACTTTTACAGTGGTATCCTGCTCAAGGCGATCGGTATCCCGGTCGAGATGTTTACCGTGATGTTTGCGATTGGACGTATGCCAGGCTGGATTGCGAATTGGAAGGAGATTGCGGAAAACTCTAAGAGCCGCATCCACCGCCCACGCCAAATTTACACCGGCCACACGATTCGTGACTATCTAAAGATGGACGAGCGCTAACAGTTACGGCGGTACTTTTTTACACGGCAGAGCCTTTCGAGGCTTTGCCGTTTTTTTGTAGGGCCAGATATCTGTGGCTTCAGTTGTGGGTGGTGGCACATGCTTCCCGACCAGAGCATGCTCTGGTCGACTGCTGGCGACATCAAAATCGCTCGAGGCTTCGCGCGGAAGTGCCTGCACACTGATTCCGATGTCTTGTTAGACTTCAGCTTTTCAACTGCGAGTCTCATCTGCCACCTTAGCCGGCGCACCGTGTAGGACATCGTCTAGCTCCAGTCCCGTCATTTTTTTGATCCCGCCGAGGAGCATCCACAGCGTAACCATCATGATCGCCATACTGGGGATAACAATGACCGGCCAGCTCCAGGCCATCATCTTGCCGACTTCGGAGTTAAAGGCATCGGTGCCGCTCGGGCTGACCACGATCCAGCGCGCTAGTCCATAGTTGAGTATGCCGCTCAGTAAAAACGAAAACGCGAGGAGCCAAGTGCACTTCGTCAGCAGTTTTTCAAATGCCGATTCACTGTCATGCGCCTGCAGGGCAAGATGCACTTTATCGACATCCAGAATTTCTGGATTGTAGAGCAGGGTGCGAATCAGCGGCCAAGGCGTCTTGAGTGACACGACTACGGCGATGCCCAACAGTAGCGGAATGGCAGCCTCTTTGACCGCAAACCATTCGGTGGGTATCTCCAAGATGCCGATACCACCGGTGAGGAGGACGCTGATGAGGCCGAGAATTGAGAAGACGTTATACTTCGAGCGTTTGAAGTAATCGTAGATGAAGTATACGACTGGAAAGATGATGGCGATGATCAGGATGCCGACCGCGACGTTCTCGAAGTAGGGTTCCAGATACTCGCCGAAGTATTTCTTGCCCTTGTTGAGCACCATGATCGGCAGCAGGATATTAAAGCCGAGATTGAGCAGGGTATTCTCCTTCTTAACTGGAGGTTTTACGATATTTGAGGAATTTTTCAAATTCTGTGCGGTGCTGGGTTGCTGTTGGGCCATATGTTAACTTAGGCTTTTCCGAGTTATGTCGAACGCAAGCTCTATTCGTTGTCTTATTACCGCGGGCCCAACCCGTGAATTTATCGATCCGGTGCGCTTTTTGAGCAATCCATCCACCGGCAAGATGGGCTATGCCATCGCCGAGGCCGCTGTGGCTGCGGGGTGGACGGTTGATCTGGTCGCTGGCCCCGTCGCGCTCAAGGAGCCTGATGATGTCATTTTATATCCGGTGGTCAGCGCGGAGGAAATGTTTCAACACGTCGATGCGTTGTTTGATGCCTGCGATGTTTTAATTATGGCCGCCGCTGTCAGTGACTTTCGTCCGGTTCAGCAACACGCGCAGAAGGAGAAGAAGGGGGAGGCGTCGAGGAGCATCGAGTTTGAGCGTACCGTCGACATCTTAAAGACCATGACCGAGCGCAAAGTGCACCAGACAGTCGTCGGCTTTGCTGCAGAGACCAACAACGTTGATGCCCATGCCCGCAAGAAGCTGGTGGAGAAGCGCTGCGACTGGATGGTGGCTAACAAAGTCGGCGAAGCGGGCGCGGGGTTTGCTGCCGACATCAACGAAGTGACGCTCATCGCGGCGGATGGTAGCTCGCTAAAGATTGGGCCGGCGACTAAAGTCGCCATCGCCAAGCAATTGATCCAACTGATTACCCCGAGTGCGACTTAGGAGTTTTCCCCGTCTTACTCATAATCCTAATCTTAGGAGTAGGAGTAAGGTTAGGAGTAAGATTAGAACATCATGAAAAATACCGGACTTGATAAAATACTGGGGCGGATCGATGACCTCGATTCAGTCAATTTAGGCATTCTGGTGCAGCGCCTGGCGCGTGACCGTAAGCTGCAGGAAACCGTGTTTAATACCATTCAAGACGGGATTCTGGTGATCGATTCCGAGGGAGTTGTTCAATACGCCAACGAGGCAGCCTTCAGTCTGATCGGTTTAAAGGACGATGATATCGGCAATACACGGCTGTGGAAGATGGTGCCGGATCTCGCTCGTTCGATGGATTTAGATAAGACGGATAGCACAGAAAAAGCCGCGCGAGTGCTTTCACGTGAGGTCGAGCTGACATATCCGGAGCATCGGTTTGTACGTCTTTATATGGTGCCGATTGATACACAGGTCGGGCAAGATGACAGCGGCGGTATGGTCGTGGTGCTTTCGGATGTGACCGAAGAAAAAGTTTCGATGCAGGAGCGTATCGAAAGCGAGCGTATCGCATCGATCATGCGTCTATCTGCGGGCGTCGCGCATGAGTTAGGTAATCCGCTCAACTCGTTGACGATCCATCTGCAATTGATCGAGCGGAAGTTAAAGAAGCTACAGCTCGGCGAAACGGCTGACTGCATGTCCGAATCGCTCGAAGTGTGCCAAGGCGAAGTGAAGCGGCTCGACGGCATCATCACGCATTTTCTCGAGGCAGTCCGTCCGCAGCAACCAGAGCTGAACGAACTCGATCTGGTCGAGTTACTCGACGAGGTATTACGCGTTCAAGAAGCAGAATTGAGTGATCGTCGGCTAGATGTGAATATTGAAGTCGGCAAGGCGATTCCGTCCATTCTCGGCGATCGTGGGCAGATCAAGCAGGTCTTTTTCAATCTGATTAAAAACGCGATGGAAGCGATGCAGCCCGGCGGCAAGCTGCGGGTCTTGGCGCGCAGTGATGATGAATTTGTTTATATGCAATTCATTGATACTGGCTCAGGGATTTCAGAGGACGAACT
>Ga0209302_10000403_pt1 | contig 25762 bp, 28 predicted proteins | sample ArcOceMetagenome_2_FD_187445 | JGI IMG/M metagenome (GOLD analysis project Ga0209302, IMG submission 187445) | Marine eukaryotic phytoplankton communities from Arctic Ocean - Arctic Ocean ARC135M Metagenome (SPAdes) (version 2) | ecosystem: Environmental > Aquatic > Marine > Oceanic | place... | reverse complement strand
TCAAGTTAGGTAACGGTAAAGAGATCCGTGGTGAGTATGACATGGTGTTGGACGGTAAGGTTGATGACGTTAAGTCTGCCTCGCCTTGGTCATACCAGAATAAGTTTGCATCCTTTGATGCGTTAGCTACAGGTGATAGCTTCGGGTACATCCCACAGCTTGTAGGCTACGCAGAGGGCGCAGGTAAGGACGTTGGTGGGTGGTGGGTAGTCAACAAGGCTAACGGTGAGTTTAAGTACGTCTCAGCAGAGGGTGTTGATAAGGGTGCTGTACTAAAAGACATCGAAGACTTGACTGATTACATCGACAATGACGAACCCTTTGAGCGTTGCTTTGAGGCTGTCGAGGAAACATTCTACCGTAAGAAGACAGGCAACACTAAGCTTGGTGTAGAGTGTGGCTTCTGTGCGTTCAAGCACAAGTGCTGGCCTACATTACAGACACTACCCTCGCCTAACTCTAAGGCTAAGAACCCACCTATGATTGATTACGTTTCTATAGGGGAGCCTGATGGGTAAAAGGATAACAGTTAGAAAGCATAACTCTCGTTTGTATCGCAGTGGCCTTGAAGTTGAGGCTGCTGCATACCTCAAAGATAGGCAGAAGATTGTATCATATGAAAAGTTAAAGATAGAATGGGAAGATCTAAAGTATCGCACGTACACACCAGACTTTGAGTTAGACAACGGTATCATAATTGAAATGAAGGGTTTGTTTTCTTCAGATGATAGGCGTAAACATATTGAGGTACAGCGTCAGCACCCTACACTGGACATAAGATTTGTATTTAGTAATGCAAAGTCTAGGCTTTACAAGGGAGCCAAAAGCCGTTACTGCGATTGGTGTGATCAGAAAGGTTTCAAGTGGGCACACCGCACGATCCCTGAGGAATGGCTAAAAGAAAAAGGCAGTCGCATGAAAGACCAGCGTATCAAAGTAAAGAGGAGAGAGTAGTGGCTTACGAAATCAAAGAAGGTGAAGTAGCTATTGTACTCCACCCCATAATAGAAGATGGGGAATGGACAGGTAGTATTAAGTCAGGTTTAATATTTGGTACGCAGGGTTCTGAAGAAGGTATGAGGGCAGCACTAGATGAGGCTCTTACTATGGCCGCTGCACAAAAGTTCTTAGAGCTATTCCCTGAGACATGGGAAGACTTCGCGGACATCAGATCAGAAATACTAAGAGAGATGTTCCCTTCTGAGTACACTGATGCTGAGAAAGAACTAGAAGAAGGTAGCAAAGTTAGAGTAGAAGGAAACGTATACAAGCTTGAGCGCTGGACTAAGACGGAGGGTAATGCATGAAAAAGTTTAGTGTTACCTTTGTGTTGCAGATAGACGATAGTAATAATATTCTATCCTCATATGAAGACAGTCATGAGCAAGACATTCATGATTTAATAACAGACGTTGTGTACGACATAGATGATGTAGACATAAATAACTTATACGTTAAGGAGAGAGCATGATTACTAAGCAGGACATTGATGCCTTTAATATAGTAAAGGTAACACCAATGGAGTACTCCTACTGGGTAGAAGAAAAGATTATTACTGAAGGAGACACACGCCTTATAGAGAATGTACTTGGTATGTGTGGTGAGGCAGGGGAAGTAGCAGAGAAAATAAAAAAGTACATGCGAGACGGCACTAAGGTTAGTCAGCAAGATATTATTAAGGAGTTAGGGGATGTATTGTTTTATACTACAGCCTTGTCTAACTACTTCTACAGTAATCTAGGAGAGGTAATGCAAGCAAACATGGAAAAACTAGACAGCCGCTACAAGCGTGGTGTTATTAAAGGTTCAGGAGACAACAGATGAGCAACGAATTAGCAACAGACTACCAAGCATTCATTCACAAGTCACGGTACGCTAAGTACTTTGATGGTAAGGGCCGTGAATCATGGGGCCAAACAGTAGAACGTTACATGGATAACGTAGTACGTAAAGTCACAGGTGATAGCTCTTACATCCGTGACATTGAACAGGCTATCCTTAACCAAGACATCATGCCCAGTATGAGAGCAATGATGACAAGCGGTCCAGCTTTAGACCGAGACAATACGGCAGGATATAATTGTAGCTACCTACCCGTAGATGACCCTAAGTCCTTCGATGAGGCTATGTACATTCTCCTCTGTGGTACTGGAGTCGGGTTCAGTGTCGAGCGCCAGTTCGTCAGCAAGCTCCCAGAAGTCCCTGATTTGTTTGAGAGCGAGTCTGTCGTCGTCGTTAAAGACAGTAAGGAAGGCTGGGCTAAAGGGTTCAGGCAAGTTCTGGCACTCCTCTGGGCTGGTGAAATCCCTAAGTGGGATGTGTCTCAAGTGCGTCCCGCAGGGGCACGGCTTAAAACTTTTGGCGGTAGAGCATCAGGCCCAGCGCCTCTTGTAGAACTGTTTAACTTTGCTGCGTCTGTATTTAAAGGTGCACAAGGACGCAAGCTATCTTCTATGGAGTGTCACGACTTGATGTGCTTCATTGGTCAGGTAGTTGTCGTCGGTGGAGTTCGGCGTTCGGCTATGATCAGTTTGTCAAATTTGTCTGATGATCGTATGCGCCATGCTAAGTCAGGTCAGTGGTGGGAAACAGCAGGCCACCGTGCCCTAGCTAACAACTCCGTGGCATACACTGAGAAGCCTGACATGGAAACGTACATGCGTGAGTGGCTATCTCTTGTTGAGTCCAAGTCAGGAGAGCGTGGTATCTTTAATCGCCAGGCATCCAAGGTACAGGCTGCTAAGAATGGGCGGCGTGATCCTAATCATGAGTTCGGTTGCAACCCTTGCAGCGAGATAATTTTACGCCCATACCAGTTTTGCAACCTAACCGAGTGTGTAGTACGTGCAACAGATACTATGGAAGACCTTGAACGTAAGGTTAAACTGGCTACAATCCTAGGTACTATACAGTCTACAATGATTAAGTTCCCTTATCTACGTAAGGTATGGCAGAATAATACAGCAGAGGAACGTCTACTAGGTGTGTCTATGACGGGTATCATGGACAACCCACTAATGACTAACCGTAATCAAGGGCTGTCTAAGACTCTTGAGCACCTACGTGCCATCGCTGTTGAAACTAATGCTGAGTGGGCTGAGCTTCTTAACATCCCTGCTTCTACAGCTATTAGCTGTGTCAAGCCAAGCGGCACGGTTTCACAGCTGGTTGATAGCGCCAGCGGAATCCACGCCCGACACAGCCCCTACTATATTCGTACTGTACGTGGGGATACTAAAGATCCGCTAACACAGTTTATGATTGATAGAGGTATCCCTAACGAGCCGTGTGTTATGAAGCCTGACTCTACTGTTGTGTTCAGCTTCCCTGTTAAGTCTCCTAGCTTAGCAGTAACACGTAATGACATGACAGCTGTAGAGCAGTTGGAGTTGTGGCTTACCTATCAGCGCCATTGGTGTGAACATAAACCTAGTGTGACTATCTCAGTACGTGATGGTGAGTGGATGGAAGTGGGTGCATTTGTATATAAACACTTTGATGAGATGTCAGGTGTGTCCTTCTTACCACACTCAGATCATACATACCAACAGGCTCCTTATCAAGACTGCACTAAGGAGGAGTATCAAGCTATGTCTGAGCTAATGCCTAGCCGTATTGATTGGTCCGAATTGTCTGACTATGAGAGTGAAGATAACACAGTGTCTATGCAAACTATGGCTTGCTCTGGTGACAGCTGTGAGATTGTAGATCTAGTATGAGCTACGTAGTAATAGGCACAGACAACTGTGGGTTCTGTACTAAAGCTAAGCAGCTACTAAAAGAAAAGAGGGTAGTCTTCACGGACTACTCTTTAAACTCACCTAGTAGTAAATGGCTATTGACACTGTTCAAACAGTCAGGTATGACTACGGTACCCCAAATCTGGGACAGCAAGGGCCATCACATTGGTGGCTATAATGAACTAAAGGAACATCTAGAATGATTGAACTATTAGCAATGTTTGCAATCGGCATCGCAGCAATTAGCGTCACAGCTGATGTAGGCAGTAAAGCAATTACCTATGTACAACCTAAGGTAACACAAGCTGTTGAATACGTAGAGCCTAAGGTAACAGAGGGCATTGACTACGTTAAAGACAAGCTAGGTACAGAAGAAAAAAACTAATGTATGTTTTGGTTATCATAGCATACTTAGCTGGCGAGGCTGCTATAGTAAAGGCTTCGCCAGACTTGTATAATACACGTGATGCCTGTGTGTTTGCGGCATCTAGGGTAATGTCAGATGTCTATAGCTCTTTACCATCCAGATCAAAGGGCAAGGTATCTCTTGTATATATGTGTAACCCAACACCAAAGGAAGCCTGATGCAATTAAACATGTTTGATGCGGGTACAAAGTTTAGTAACTTTATTAGTGAGGGCACTAAAATATGTAGGAGTTGTAATGAGGAGCACCCTCTAGAAAACTTCTATGTGGCCAGCCGTAAAAAAAACCAAGGTACAAAAGAAGATACAGTTTCCCATCATAGTAGATGTAAAGACTGTTACAATGAAGTATACACAGCTATATACTATGCTAAAAAGACTGCACCTCCTGTTACTGAATCATGTCAGTGTTGTGGTACTTCCCTTGTTGGTAAGAAACATAACCTAGACCATGACCATAACACAGGCGAGTTTAGAGGGTGGCTTTGTCCTCCTTGTAACACAGGTATAGGTCATCTAGGGGATGACATAACAGGTATAGAACAGGCACTCAAATATTTAAAGGCACATTATGAACGCTAATGATAACGAGCCACCAAAGAAACAAACAAGATCACGCCGTAAGACTACGTACAAGGGGGCATCAACTAAACCTGTGTCGGGTATCATACCCAAGACATACAACCAAGGCAAGCTTATCAACGCTATCAAGATGAGTAAGCAGGTAATGATCCTTGGTCCTGCTGGTACAGGTAAGACTTACGTTACTGCTACATGTGCTGCAGACTTGTATACCCTCAAAGAGATTGACAAGATTGTTATCACACGACCTCACGTAGCAGTAGGCAAAGACATTGGGTTCTTGCCAGGTACTCTTGAGGAGAAGGCTCAACCTTGGGCGTTGCCTGTTCTGGATGTACTGGTTAAACATCTAGGCCGTGGTGCTGTTGATACAGGGTTAAAGAGTGGTAACATTGAAGTTGCTACCTTAGCTTTGATGCGTGGCCGTAGCTTTGATGACGCCTTTATTATTGTAGATGAAGCACAGAACATTGAGATACCTGAGATCAAGATGCTGTTGACACGTGTTGGCGAAGGTAGTACCATTGTTCTTAACGGTGACATCCAGCAGTCTGACTTGAAGGGAACGTCTGGCCTAGCTAAGGTCATCCATCTCGCTAAGAAACACATGCTTGATGTCCCTGTTGTTGAGTTTGGTGTAGACGACATTGTGCGTAGTGGCATCTGTGCTGAGTGGGTTAAGGTGTTCATGAAAGAAGGTCTATAAAATGAAGCTAGAAGAAGAAGCTGCAGCCCGTATGGCATCTAAGTCAGGTAAGCAGACACAATTCCTTGAGGCTCTATCAGAGTACACTGCTCCTCTAGAGCAATACCTTGAGGACAACTTATACAATTCCCACGAGAGGGACTTAGCAATGGAAAGCCTGACAGAAGCATTACTCTGGTCTAGGCATTGCGCAGAAACACATGGTATAAAATAAGAAAAGGGGCACTCAACGGTGCCCCTCTTTGTTTCTATACGTCACCTGCTGCTTCGTATATATCTTTTAGATAGTCTATGTATTCTATGTAGCGTGATAGCTCTTGGTAATTCATATCTCTAGGGCTAGCATCAACCCCCTCACGCTCTTTGAATAGCTTCTTAGCTGCTCTCCGTATATCTTTGGTAGCCTTCCTCTCAGCTGACACTACAAGTGCATCCATAGCAGCCTCACGTCCTGAGTGCCCTGATGACATGTGCTTTCTGACAGACGCTCTAGAATCCTTTAGGATCTTCTTCAGAGCAGTTCTCTTTTTAGCTAGGTCACCTTCTTTGTAGGCCTTGGTAACAATTAGTTTCTGAGTCTGCTTCTCTAAGATAGGTGCTAGAAGAGCATTAAAGGTTTTATCATATCCCGGTAGTTGTGTCCGCTCACTTGCTTGCCAAGGAAACATCTCTGCCATAGAGTAAGCTTTCTCAGTAGCAGTTTTTCCAGGTTTAATAGTAAGGCCAAAGATACGGGCGAAAGGGTTAGCGTCATAGATCTGACCCTCACGTGTAGCAACATTTAGTTCTTCACCTGTTATACCATCAATCCTATCATCAAACAACTCAAACAAATTGTCTACATACTTGGTTGCTGATAGTGAGAATACTTCTCCTGCACCCTCTGCCTGACGTACATCTTTAGCAGCATCAGTACCCATAGCAAAGCCAGCTATCTTATTGACAGCATCTAGAGGCCTAGTGAAACCAGACGCAAAGTTACCGCCTATCTTGGCTAGGCCAACGAAGGACGCCTTACGTGCTGCTTGATCTTGGTTTACTAGGATGTCCATCAGGTTATTAATGTCACTGCCAAACTGTGCATCACGGGCAAACTGGCCAACAGCCAACTGTGTACCCATCTCTTGTAGTAGCTCAGGGGGTACATCTTCATCACGTGCATACATGTTAATGATACGTCCCGCTGCAAGAAATGCAGAGAAGGGGTACGTGTTCTTAGCATCTACTACAGCACCGCCACTCACTTCAATCTCGTTATAAGCTAAGCCTTTTTCACGGCGCTCTTGATCGTACAGTGCAGCCATACCTAGAGCAGTAGTACCTACAGTCATACGTGCAAAGACTTCCTGTTCTGACAGTGACTGTGTTACCTTCTCTCCACGAGCACGTTTGCCTGCTCTAGATGCAAACCTAGTAAGTAGGTCTACACTAGCAAGAGGTGACCACTGAACAGCAGTAGCTAGTACGTTGTTAAAGAAGCGTCCGAATGGAAGGATGGTACCCAGACCCGGCGTATTTGATATTACCTCTACAACCTTAGCAAGCTGTCGAGTCATCTCTGGTTGATCCTTAGCAGTATAGTCCTTAGAGAACACAGACTTTAGAGTAGTGTCCAGTGCTGACTGCATCACGTCATCGTCTAACAGAGCAGAGTCACCAGAGTTTAAAACTTCTCTAAGTGTCTTGTCATGTTTAAGACGTACTGCCTTATCCATCTCAGCCATAAACATCTGTGACTTAGTAAAGGTATCTTGAATACGTACACCTGTAATGGTGTTAGCTGCATTAGTAACAGCCTCAATCTGATTGTACACCTTGCTATCAGGGTTGATGCCGTAGCGTTTAGCATTAGCTTCAACACCACCTGCCATGGTTTCAAACAGAGCCTTCTTAATGTCTTCGTTCTTCTCTAGGAAATCAATGTATGCATCACGTGTTGTGTAAGGATCTAGAAGGTTCTTAATCTTTTGACCTTGCAACATTGTCAGGGACCGTGCTCTTCTGAAGTCTGTCAGAGCAGCAGCTTGGTCGCCTATGCTTAGCTTGGCTAGGCCTTGCAGCCCATAGGTACCAGCGTTAAACATATCAGCTAGGGTCTGGCCTACAGCAAACTGCCCAAAGCCTACAACGTTAAGTGCTGTTGTTGCAGGGGAGGAAACCAATAGACGCTTCCATACACCCTGAGTATACTTTAAGTATTCTTTCTTCTCAGATACTGTTGTGTTTTTCTCTACGTTCTCTAGCGTTGCATCTAAAGAAGTAGTTGCTCTTACAAGGGATACGTCTAGTGTCTTACGTAGCTGAGACATGACGTTGAGTTGTTTACCTGCATCACTGATACGTGCAGCAACCAAGTCACTAAGGTTAATACCTACCTCATCAAAGTCACCTAGGTTAATAGATGTATGCTTCTTAATCAGAGCGTTTGCTTTCTCAACATCCTCAAAGGGCATAAACCTAATGACGTTAGTAACAAAGTCTGATGTCTTCATGTTACGGTCTATCTTGTAACCTTCATCTTTGATTACTTTACCAATACCGCCCTTACCATCTTCACCAATAATAATATGCTTGAGTAGTTGCGCTGTTACACCGCCTTCATCCTCAAAGAGATTACCTGCCTCTACTTTATCAGCCCATGTTTTCACAGCATCAACCATAGCCTTTGATGCCTTGCTTGTATCCTTGTTCTTCAGGAAGGGAGTAGCAGCTTCGATGGTTGTGTTGGCTAGGTTTTCAAGAGGATCACCTACATCCTTTAGTCCTGACGCACCACGAAACTTACCAAAGCCTAGCTGTGCTGCACCAGCAACACCACCTAAGAAGGATGAGAAAGCTGTCTGTGCTGCACTATAAGATTCTTGAGCGTTAACTTCAAGCATAGCATTCTGATTCATTACATCCTGAAGTACAGCAGTAGTTGAATCCAAAGCAGTAGTAGCATAGAGGGACTTCTTAGCGAACAAGTCTTTACGTCCTGATAAGAACCCTTGCTCAGCAGCTTCACGTAGAACGGCCTGTCCTTCTTCTGCTACCTTTGCCTCTACCTTAGCTGCGATCTTAGTCGCCTGCTGCTTAGTGTAGCCTTTAGACATAGCTCTGCTGACTGCTTCAATACCAGCATTCTTTGCAGCTAGCTGTGCTGCTTCTTTTGTAGCACCATTCTTTAGTGCCTCTTGGCCAGCCTTCTTAACCAGTTCTTTTACAGCTATCTTACCAGCAGTAGATACACCACCAGCGATTGCCCTTGCACCGCCACCTGTAATCAAACCTAAATAGTTTGTAGGGTCTTTAGCAGCAGCACTAATGTAATCCCATACACCATCTACCGCACCCATAGCACCGTCATTAACAAAGACGTTACCAAGCTGGTCATAGATCTGGTAGGCTTTCTTAGCCTTAACTTTCTGTGCTTCATTTGCTTTACTTACGAAGCGTACCTCACCAGCAGTAGATACTGTGTTGGCGTTGAAGTAGCGCATGTGCTCTACAAAATCATCAACAACCTTCTCATCACCTATTTCATTATAGCTTACACCCTTACGCTCTACCATGTAGTCACGGATATGGTTTAAGTATTTACCATTCTGTAGATCATCCTTCTTCAGAGTGGTGCTAGTATCAATAACAAAGTCATCCTCAACTACACTCGCTCCTGATGTCAAAGACGTAGGAGAAAGGGTTGCTTTACGAGATGCTTCGTATGCTAGGATTTCTTCAGTATTCATCAGCTAACCCTTGCTCTTCTTCTTCACGTCTAATCTTATCAAACATATCACCTACAGGGCCAGGTCCGTACTCTTCGGCCATAGCTCTACGTTTCTCTGGTGTTTCCTGTTCGCCTGCTTTAATGTCTGCACGTATCTTAGCTTCTGTAGGAGTGTCATCCTCACCAATTACAAAGGTGCCACCTGCCATCTTCTTAATACGATCCAGTCTAGCCATAGCATCACTCACTGGGCCGGGACCAAAGCGCTCTACTAAGGCTTCTTCAGAGAGAGGTACGGGACCACCAAAGCCAAAGATCTTACCGTTACCAATCTCGCCTTCTACATTCTTATCCAGTAGATCAACCAGTGTATTAATATCGTCTGCTTCGTCTGCTTCAGTTAGTTTTACTGATAGTGCTTCTGGTGTATTGGACTCTATCTTAGCTGCTGCTTCTGCGTCTGCTGCCTCTTGCTCTGCTTTCCTAGCTGCCTCTGCTGCTGCAGCTTCCGCCGCTGCAAGCGCTGCGTCTACATCCTCTTGGCTCTTAACGCCATGAGTAATCTGCAGCTTGAGTAAGTAGTCCGCACCTACAGCATCAATGATCATGCGCTGTGTAATAGGATCTTCAAGTGCTTTATCTACAGTACCGCTCTCAGAGAAGCCTTGTATCTTACGTTCAATAACACTCTTAGCAGCCTCATCTGTGAGGGATTTAATCTGTGCTACCTTTTGCTCTGCTGATAGTTCTATGTTGTCTTGGATAGCATCGACCATAGCCTTTTTAGCTGTAAGCGTGTCAGAGATTATGCTAGTTAGATCTGTTGCTAGTCCATCACGCTGCACAGCAGTGTAAGTAGGTAAGTCACGGAACGTCATAGTAGCATCTGGAATTAAAGAGTTGTACTCAGACCCTGCAGCTAGTTGGTTGACCTCTGCAATAGACATGCCACCACCATACTGCTCCTTAGCTAGGTCACGCTTAGCTTGGTTCATGTCATCAAAACCAAACAGCTTACCAATCAGACCCATCTCTTCTGGGGTCTCTACTTTTGCTGTAGGTGTAGCACCATAGGTACGGCTAGCAAATTCTTCTAGGCTTAAATCAGCAAACTCTTCATACACAGTAGTAGGTATGTTAGGCATACTAATGATGGCCTCAATGTCATCAACACCTAGAGTACCACCCTGTCCTGGTTGATTTGCTGCTTTGTTAAGCTTGTCATACAACTCAGTAATGCTACCCATACCAGAAGCCATAGCTGTCTGTACGATGTTGGTAGCGTTAGGTACGTTCTTCATAAGCTCCATTGCTTGCTTACCATAGGCAGCAGCTTGCTGTGCTCTAGCTTTACGTGTCTGTACTACAGAAGAGTTTCGTGCAGCAGCCGCACGTTGTTGTTCTTTGAACGCCTTTGCTTCAGCTTGGTTCTCATCTATCTCAACATTGGCTTGCTCTAGCGCACCTGTAGCGAAATCTCTCCAGTTAAATGCCATGCCTTAGCTCCTTGCCATCAAACCCGAAGGCTCTTCTTGTGTCATTGTTTCTTCCATAGGTTCTTCTACAGGCTCTTCCATATCAGTAGGATCAGTCTCATTAATCATCTCACTGATCATAGCCTTGCCCGGATCTGATGCATCATCACCTTCCTCAGTGAGGTAGCGTGTTGCCAAGAGCATAAAGCGATCCATCTCTTTCTGTTCAGCACGTTTCTGTGGGTCACCACTAACGTCCTTTACTTCGATACCTAGCTCAGTAATAGCTTGCTTCAGAAAGGTGTGGATGATAGGGGCTACAAGCATACCTGCATCAACAGTGTGCAAGCCACGCATAACACCCTGCATGTATAGGCTCTCAACGATTGGCGCTAGAGCTATGCCTGATTGACACATAGCACCGAAGTCATCAATGACATCTTCATCTGCTAAGCGTTCAATATAATACTTTGTAATGTCATTCATGTCAGACATCTGAGAAGGTTGTTCCCACGGAACGTTACGAGGTTCACCTGTGAGTGACATCCCTGGAATAGGTTTATTAAATAGTTCAGCCATTGTATTACCTTACTTAGTGAATCCTGCGCCAAAGTAGAGACCTACGATAGCTGATACGATATGTGTGTCTAGGGGAGTTATTACGAAGCCTTGTGCTGACTGCCACTGTACTGTGCCATCACCACCAAAGAGCCAGTTAAATAAGCCACCCTTTACTTCAGTGTAACCTACGATAACGCTGACCTCAGGATACCACACAGCAACCAGCTTTGGCAAGACTATAATAGAAAAGATTGCAGATAGTGCTATCAGTCTGCGTGTCCATGCAAAGTGTACATCTGTCTTGCCGTGCTCTCTAGCTTGGCTTGCTGCACCGATTAAAGCTTTCTGTTGTTCGGCTTTGTTCTTAGCGTTCTGCCCTATCAAAGACATCACCCCACCTAGCACGGTGGAGAATAACATTGTGATGAGTTCTAGAGGTAGGCCGAACATTATTCAGTCTCATTCACAAGGCGTACCAACGCTCTTGCGCTAGTGCCCTCAGGGATGGTTACCCCTCGCTCTGTAAGCCAGCTTCTCATAGATCTAAGGCTACCAGGTCCAATGTCCCCGTCGATGTAAGTCCCTACTTTTTCTTGTGCTGTAAACTCATTGTTTAACCTTGCAGCATCTGCCTCATCCTGTTTACCAGCATCCTCAAGGCGACCTACTACATCAAGCCATCGCTGATTACCTTTATAAGCACTACCTGTACCGTTCCAAGTAACCCCACGTGGCACCTCTCCTGAGTGTCCTATAGCGTCTTTCAAGTCGTTAGCACTCAGGCCATCTTCTCTTTCAGGTAGTTTATCTTTTAAGTATGCCTCTGTTACAGCTAGCATTACAGAAGGGTTTCTTATCAAGATGTCAGGGTCTCTTACTAAGGCATCTCCTACACCTATAGCTTTACCATATTTAAGATAGTTGGTTTTACCTGTGATTTGGATCAGGCCTCTGCCTCTAAACTTATGGCCTTCAGTTGCAGAATTATCCATCCTACCACCGTATGCAATATTAAACAGTTCTACTTGCTCATCTGCAGTAAGTCTATTACGGTTACCATACAGACGGCGTATGCTTGCTATCCTATCGGCGTCACCACCACCCAATACCGCGATGGCACCATCCTTAGAGTAGTTAGTCCCTTCCACCAGACCTGACCCTGATTCTGCAGCTACAGTAGCACTGAAAGCAGCCTTACGAGTAGGCTCAAGAGTCAAAGAGTTGTCGATAAACTCCAGAGCATCTGCTCTGTTCGTAAACTGAGTACCGCGTGTGTTCGAAGTTATAGCCATCTTATCAGAGATCAGCTGGTTCTCTGGTGGAGTGAACCCAGTCTTAGTTAAGAAGTCATAAGCCTTAGTCGTAACGCCTGCTACCTCACTACCTTTAGCATCTAAACGAGATGATGGTTCTGCAGGCGTACCTAGTTCAGCAGTATCCGTATCAACCTCTGGTACAGCATCCTGTGCAGGAGGAGACATAAGACCTACAGGCCCATCCCTAGGTTCTGTTGTTGTGCCTGTGGGAGTAACTGTACTGTCTGACAAGCGTGGGCTATCTGGTACACCACGTGGTTTAGGTACATCCTCAAAGCGCGGATCAGGTATAGACACGACATCACCTGGACGAATCATGTCAGGGTTCTTGATCTGTGGATTAGCATCAATGACATCCTGTACAGGTACACCATTATCTTTTGCAATAGCGGTGAGTGTGTCACCTGCTTTAACAGTAATCTCTGTAACCGTAATAGGGGCAGGTGCTTGGAGTGCAGCCACATCAATCGTAGTCTCTGGCTGTGGGTCACCTAAGGTGGCTAAGTACAACTGAGGTACAGCTGCGTTACTGAAGGCGTCTTCCAGTGCGCTATCTATAGCAGAGACATCTACATTTCTATCTAGAGGTGCTGGAACACCAGCAGGTACATCAAACATTCCGCCATCATAGATAGACCCCCCTGAGTCAGGTCTATATGTAGAAGCTTTAGGACGTGTAGGTGCAGACAGCGTAGCACCAGCAGAAGTAAACCTAGCAGCAATATCTCTAAACATTGCTGTTACAGGGTTAACCTCGTTGTCACTAACGTCTGCAGTACGTGCACGAGAGGATCTACTTGGTTTAGAACCTAAGCCACTGCTAACGATCTTATCTTCTTCATCAGCGGGTACACTTGTTACCCCATTTGTATTATACGTTGCCATGTTATTATCCTTGAAGGTGCCGCTATTTAAAGAACTGCTCAGCAGCACTAACTGCAAGCTTAGTAAGGAACGCACCAGAAGCCTTGGAGAACCCATCTTCTGTTTCCCCTTTGTTTGCCTCTGCTGCACTTATCGAAGCCTCTGCTGAAATCTTAGCTGCAAGAATGTCTGCGTCACGTGATTGTGCATTCTCTGCTGATTGCCATGCCCAAGACAGTAAGTCTCTTTCGCGCTGAACTATGTTATTGTATGCTGTCATGGTGAGGTTATTAGATGCCAACACCTCATCACGGTTAGCTTGGTTGTTGGCTGCGTTCTCTGTAGTTGTAATGTTCTGGAACCACTGAGCGTTAGCCTGAGCTACAACTAGCTGGTTCTTAGCATTGAATTGATCAGCAGCATTATTCTGTAGTGCATTAAACTGTGACAGTGCATTAGTTTCACCAGCATTAAAACGACTCATAGCATTTGCTTGTTCGTTATTAAACTGTGCAACACTATTACTTAGGTTAGCAAAGAACTGATCAGTCTGGTTCTGTGATGTAGCGTTAAACTGTGCCGAAGCATTTGCAGCAGCCTGATCACTAAGCATAGTGTTAACGAGAGCCTGCGTTTTAAACGTGGCAGTCTGTTGCTCATTGTCTAGGTTCTTCATATCCATATTAAGGAATGCATTAGCTGTTTGTACAGCAGCTTGTTGGCGGTTGTTTAGGTTAGTCATATCAACGTTAGTCATAGCTGCAGCATCTGCCATGATCTTAGCGTTAGTAGCATTAAGGTTAGTAATGTCTACTGACTGTGCCATACGTGCATTCTCTAATGCAATCTGTACGTCAGCTGTAAAGTTCATGTTAGCAATGTCACTGATCTTAGCAGCGTTAGTAACACGGGATTGGAACTCCTGCGTAAACTCTAGGCCAAGGAACTCAGCACGTTTCTCAGCAGCAAACATTGCAGACTGTTGACGATTGCTAAGGTTCTGCATTTCAAAGCTGGCAGCTGTCTGTGAATCTTGTACAGCAATAGGCATAGCTGATTCCATGGCAGCTTGAATAGCAGCCTGTCCAGCCATAGATGAGGCAGACAAACCACGTGCTGCCATCTGTGAAGCAGCAGCCCTCATAGCGCCAGCGGCCCATGAAGGAGGTTCATTACCCTCAAACTGTTCCATTAGACCAGTAAGTTGGCCTTGTACAGTAGCATCACTAGATGGTGCACCTGTAGCAGCTTCGAAGTTAGTCTCTTTCTTGACACGATCCATGTCAACAGTAGAGCCTGAAATCAATTCACCGTCTTCAATCTTACGGGCAGCAGGAGCCACAACCTTACGGGCTTCAGCAATCTGTTCTACAGTAAGGCCTAGAGCAGCTAAGTCACCAGGTTTCATGGTAGCAGCATCAGCTAAAGCTTCATCGCTAGGTTTACCTGTAGCAGCTGATAGCTTTTCTAGTGTAGTCTTTACATCTGCAGACACTGTTGTAGCATCATACGTGTTAGCAGTCATATCAGCAGGAGCTTCTACATCTGCAACAGCTTCTGCAGTTGTGCCCGTAGCTTCCGTAACTGGACCCATCTCACCTGTACCAGCAGCAATAGTACCTGCAGCCTTATCTGTTTCTGAGATAGTGTCTACTTCAGCCTTGCTTACTAATGATCCAGGATCAAGGATTGCTTTAGCTGTGGTTCCTGTAGGGTTTGTTAAGTCTTGTAGGCTGTTGCCTGCACTTGATGCTGCAGCTTGTGCTTGTGTAAGAGCTAGCTGTGCATCTTCCATAGCCTTCTTAGCAGCTTCATCTGTAGGTGCATTTGCTAGGGTTTGTCGAGCCTGTGACAACGTGTCTCGCTTGGATACAACATCTGCTGTCTTCAAGTCAAAGTCAACTAGTGCAGGGTTACGTTCTTGCAGTTGAGGCATCGTAGGTAGCAAAGACGAAACGCCTTCGCCCTGCAATGGTATTTGTGCCTCCATGTCAGGGATTTCAAAAGTCGTTGCTTCTGCAGCTTGAGTATCATTAACACTTGGGAAAGGTGCTACAGCAGATTCAACAACACCACCCTCAGCCATGCCCTTAGTACCTTCAATACGTTGACGTGCTGCTAGGGTATACTTACCCATCTTAGCTGCTGCTCGTGGGTTAGCTGCAAGAAAAGCATTGATCATCTTCTGGTCCATAGAACCCGTGTAACCTAACGCAGGGAGAATCTTCTTCTCCATAGCGTCTCTCTTGAACCCTGCAAATTTCTTAGTCATAATTACTTATTCCCTAGCTGCATCCACACTGCACCAGCAATGAATGTTATAATAGCGATTGTTGTTACCTTGATAAATGTAGTCCATATACCTCTACGTGTATCGCGCCACACATCAAGTAGATCTCGCATTTCATGTATATCTTTTGCGGCTGACTCATCGTGCAATCCAATGGATGCCAATGCATGTTTAGCACCACGCCTAGCCGCACGATCAAGCATAGCCTCTAACTCTTCTGGTGTCAATGTTACTCGTGGCATTATACTTCTTCTTTCCATTTACCGTCAGGGCAGGATACAGAAAAGACAGCGACCTTAACTGGCATAAAGCACCCGCAAAGCTTGCATGTTTTTACAGGGGTCAGATACTCACAACCTCCACAGATAGACATCCGCTCTTTAGACATAGGGCCAATGCGCTCAAAGAATACCACTACGCTATGGCTCCATATACAGTACCATTATTTGTGTATGTCGCATATGGGCCGTCGATAGCTGCGCCACCTGCGCCACCACCAGAACCTGATTGACCCCAGAAACCACCAGCGCCAACGCCAGGTGAACCGTTGGAGCCGCCCGTCAAAGCACGACCACCAAGGGCACCCGACGCTGTGTAGTAAGTTGTCTCAACATTGCCTTGGCTTGAAGAAGGCGTCAAGCAGACGTAAGATTGCTGTCCAGTTTGCCCTGATCCACCCCCACCGCCATAACCGTAACCTCTAACGGTACTAGCAGGCGCTTGGAAGCCTTGGTTAGAGCGAGAGCTAGTACAGCCAGCGCCTAAAAAGCCGTTTACGTAATATGGAACATAGCCGCCAATTCGTGCTGATGTATCACCAAAAGTACCACTCTGACCAGCGCCACCGCCGCCTACATTTATGCCGTTATAAGTAATGCTCCCACCACCACCGCCGCCTGCAATGTAGGCTCCAGAGTTGTTGGTTATACTTACTGTGTCAGATGTAGTGATCTGTAGAGCAGGACCACCTGCTTGTCCCGCATAACCGCCCATACCAATAATGTTACCACTGTTAGTTACAGTGACGCCTCCAGGAAATGACCCTGCTAGTACCATACCACCTGTTGATGTAGTATTCGAGTAACACCATACACCTGCGTTAACAGTGACAAGAAGAGGTGTAGATGCATCCCACCCATCTGTAATAGCCAATGCTCTAACGTCTGCATTCAGTGTGTTGGCAGCAATAGAAAAGCCATAAGAGTTAGATGTACCGTAAAAGTCACTAATATCTATAGCACCGCTGGTAGGTACGCTAGTAGCACCTGAGGGGATATAAGCACCATTGCGGTAGTACTCAGAGAGGCTGATAGGGTTAGCCCCACCAAACTCTGATTGTATATCAGATATAGATACTGCTCCTGATGCCTGTATTGCCATTAGATAGTTCCAAACCCTGTTACATCACCTACGACAGTTAAGTTGCCTGAGGCGTCTAGCTTCATCTTGTTTGTGCCACCCGTAGCAAAGTGTAGTACACCGCTGCTCTCTGTAATGGTCCAATCACCTAAGTCTACCGTAGTAGCGTTAATGGTTACAAAGGTAGGACTGTCTGTAGTACGCACTGTTTGATTGGCGTCTGATAGATCTGTAATAGACGCAGCAGCAATACGAGCATCTACTCTAACTGTTGTGTGGTACAGGTTACTACCCTCAGATAGGTCGCCTGTGTTGTGATTACTAATGCTAGAAACAGTACCAGTTACGTTGCCTGTTACGTTGCCAGTTATGTTACCTGTTACGTCACCCTCAAATGTACCCGCTTTAATACGCTCACCAAAGGTTGACCACTCATCCTCTGATTCATCCCAGTGGAAAGACTTGTTATCCGCAGTGCCACGCTCAATAGTAATACCTGCGTCTTGGCTAGGTGTACCTGTCTCATCCGAGTTAAGGGTAAGAGTAGCGTCACCAATGTTTACGTCATTAGAGTTAACAGTAGTTGTTGTACCATTAACTGTAAGGGTGCCGTTCACGATAGTGTTATTGAATGTTACATCATCAGACGTGCCTACAGCTTGACCGATAGAGAAAGCACCGCCTGCATAAGCTACACCTGTACCTGCACTGAAGTGGGCACGAGTCTCTGCAGCACTTGGGCCTGTATAGGTGATTGTCCCTGCTGAGTAAGTAACACTACCGTCACCGCCTGCATCCGTTACAGAGATAGCAGCCTTAGCGTCTGTAGTAGCACGGGCTGTGGTATAGTAAAGGTTAGTTGAACCTTCTGCTACAGTGTCTGTGTTGCCCTGAGCAAAGCTAATGACGCCTGTACCAGAGTTGTAACCTAAGCTACCTGTAGCTGATACAGAATCACGTGCTCTTTGTGTAGTAAAGTATTGGTTGGCAGAGGTTTCAGTAATATCGTCTGTGTCGTGGTTTGATACATCTGAGACTGTACCTGTCACGTCACCGATTACGTCACCTGTAAGATTACCTGTTACGTCACCTGTTACTGCTCCTACCACTGCTCCTGTTAAATCACCTACGACACCTGCAGTAGCGGTGATTACACCTGTAACACCAAGGGTGCCGCCCATAGTAGTATTGGCAGATACAGTTAAAGCATCTGTGTCTACAGCGCCATCAAAGAAAGCATCTTTGTACTGTACCGCTGCAGAGCCTAAGTCTAACGTGTTAGTTGTTTTAGGGAGTATTGCTGTAGAAGACACAATAAGATCTTGCGCTGGACCTACTTTAAGGATAGGAGCACCCTCACCCGCTGTACCATCATGAGCATGACCTGTAGATGCGTTAAAGGCTGCTTCAACAGCATTGTACTCTGCATCAAAGTCGTCAGCATCAATAACGCTACCGTTAGAAATGTTGTTGCCTGTGTCTTGACGTGTATAACCTGCCATGTTTTAGTCCTTACTGTCTATCATTTTGCCTGAACTCTAACAGGGCTGTATCTAGAGTGAATGTGGGGTTAGTAGAGAGATCCTCTACACGCAATGCAATAGTCTTGCCTGAGCCTACGATGTTTGTATTGTATACTACGTCTAGCGCACCACCGTAAGTAGCGCTGTTAAATACAGCACCAGATGCACCATACAAGAATACAGCAGAGCCTGTGCTCTCAATGGTTTGTGTAGCAGGTTGAATTATACCAGTGTTTGTACCTGTACCAAAGTCATACTTAACATTGAGATTTAGGTTCATGCTACCCGTAGGTTCAGCGTATAGTGCTACCTTGTAGAATGACTTACGTACCTGTGGGTCTGATAAAGGCATGTAAGGGGATTCAAAGATAGCATCAATAGAAGCGCCGTCAAAGCTAGAACCTGTGTCTAGTATGTATACATACCCGTCTGTGTTAGCAAAGGCGATAGTCTCAGCGGTACCTGAATAACGGCTGTCTGCTACATATGCTTTAATGCCAAAGGTAGTAGACCAGCTAATACCTGATGCACCCTGTGATACAAACTTAGTAGCGATAAGACCTTTAGCCACTTCTGCTTGTTCTGATTCAACGTAAGCAAAGATCCTATACTGAGCCTTCTCACGCATCAATATAGAAGTGAAGTTAGGGGTACTGCCAAGGAATGTACTAGCATCCTTAGAGATAGGATCAGATGCAATGTCTAGTCCGAAGTCACCAATACGGTCAGTAGCACTTAGAAGCCTAATCCCATCAGGCGCTAGGTACATAATGTCACCACCAACCTCTTGGATAGTATCACCATTGATACAGCCAATGCGGTCTGTAATAGGTGCTACTTGGAAGTCAGCAGCAGTGTTACCTGTAAGACGTTTAACGCTGTCTGTAGTGAAGATGATTAGTTGATCACGAAAGACAACTAAGCCTGTGATGTCAGAGGCTACATTAATAGCACCTGCGCCGTTAGCTGAGCTAAAATCATCTACAGTAAAGGGTGCAGTAAAGAATACGTTATTGCCCTTAGCATAGAACGCGGTGTTCTTAAATACAGCTACATGCTCAGCACCTAAAACGTCAGTAGAAGACGATAGTGCAGTGAGGGTGTTACCTGATGTATTGTAGCTTCCTGGATAGTTAACTCCGTCAACAAACAAAACTTTGTCATCACCATCAAGGTTATACAGAACATGTTGGGCCTTTCCGCCTAGCAGAGGCCTAGCGCCCATTGAAGTCCACGTAGTACCTGTACCAAAGTAGTACTCAGTTACGTTAGAAGCATTCTGTCTAGCTACAATAATGCGACCAGAGCTAATAACCTTTATTGCTAAGACAGGGCCAGACCCAGGTACCGTTGTAGTGCTATACTTTTCATAGCCTTTGATCTTAGAGTAGCCACCCTCTTTAGTAGCTTCAAAGTTCTGTAAGATGGTAGCAGAACCCACGGCGTTAGTACCCTGCTGAAGAGGGCTAAGGTTAGAGATTAACCCACCTCTAAACTCAATAGGAAATGTCTGCCATTGTGTAGCCATTAGAAATGTACTCTCGTATCTCGCAAGTATTCAGTGCGATTAATATGTAAGCTACGTAATTGTTTAATGCCCTGCTCAAACTTCTGCAGTGCTAATTGTGCTGCCTGAGTATCGCCACGGAATTGGTACACATAATACATAGCACCGTCTACAATAGTATAACGATACTGATCAGGTAGGGTAGGCACGTCTGTAGAGGATTCTAGATCATATCCTGTACGGAAGTATTCATATACTACTTCATACTCTTTATCAGGTGCAGGGTAAAAGATAATCTCTCTGCTAGGAGTACGTACAACGTACATAGGAATACCGAATGTACCTGATGATGAGTTATACTCAGAGTCGGCGTATTTGTCAAGCCATTCTTCATAGCTCATAACTTTAAGTTTAACCGTTTCTACGTTAAGATCCGCATCACGCTTAACACGAAAGGTATTCATATTAATTGTTTTACTATCATAAGGCATACTGTAGCGTACTTCACCTACAGCTAGAACCTCTGTCTCTTCAACATGGTTCCAAGGCCACTCATACTCTTCTTGGTTGATATGACGAATAGAAGCGTTTACAGAGTCCTTAGCAAAGCTATAGTAACCTGTAGCAGTAGGAAAGTTAGTAGCAGTAAGTTCTACTTCATTAAGACGGCGGTTGATGTCATTAACTAAGCTTATGTAATCATATGCCATGTCTTACTTCTCCTTTACACGCAGGAAGATGCTACGCTCATACTGTAGGCCTAAACCTGTAGTGATACTGCATACCACGGTGTAACGAATGTTGTTTGTACCTAAGGAAAACCTAGCAGTAGAAACCTTACCAGACAATGTACCCGCAACAAACTGCAGGCCATTAACCATGCCTGCATCCTCTACCAATGTCTTAACACCAGTAACGTCTTTAATGTACCATACAGTTGCAGCTACCGTGTCATCACCTATGAAGCGAGACCAGTCTACACTGTAGTCTACAACCTCATCCTTATCTTTATCGGGCCATTTATATGACATATCTAATCCTTACGCTGTAATATGTACAGTATTGCTTTTATCTTGATTACCAATAAACAGAGTACGCTGTTTGTTATACTGATCTGCGTAGTCTTGGTAAGGGAATACCACAGCTATAGGGTTTGCTAATTCTACGGTAAAGGATGCAGTAACTTCACTAAGTAATATATTAGCCTGTGCATCTTCATCAGTAAAGTCATAGTTGTTTAGCGTTAAAGCTACGCCTTCTATCCCTACTACGCCTTGGGCTTCAGGGTATACTACCTCTGTTATTGTTGTAGCAGATACATCAGAGAAAGCTATAACAGCTTTAGCATCAACATCAAAGAAGTCATTAATACTGAAGGAAGCTGTAACAGACGTAGGTACTGTACTAGCCTGTGCATCTGTAAGTATAGCATTAATAACAGTAGAAGCAATAGTGTCTGCTACTGTTGTATTAGCTTTAGCATCAAACTCTATGGCCACGTTTAAGTTAGCAGCCACACTGCTTAGGGTGCGAAATGCTATAGCCTCATAGAGTAGGTTACTCGTGCTAAACTGTGCAGCTGTACCAGGCATAAATGCGTTAGCAAATAATGCACTGGCACTCTGCGACAGAGGGGTCTGTGATAAGGTAGTAAAACCTAGCATGTTATGTGACCTCTCCTACGGGTTATTCTGCAGCTATTGCGAAGGGTGGGTTTAACCCCAAGCCCTCTTGGTTTAGTTTGTAGCTCTCAGCACCAAAGTAAGGAGCATACCCAACCTCCTGAAGAGGCTTTCCGTGGGTATAGAGATCGTTAAAGAACGGACGGCTATAAGCCTCTTCCATTGCCAACCTTCCACGCTCTGTTGCAAAATCCCAGAACTCGTTGTTCCACTTACTACCAGCTGCGTAGTGCACCATAATGAAATACTCTACCTCTTGGAAGAGCAGCTTTAAAAAGGGGTTCCACATTTCCTCTAGAGGATTGCGACCAATGCAGTTTAAAACTCTATCAACACAGTCGAGTGTTGTAGCTTCCATTGGCTCTAAGAAAAACCCAGAGTTCCCTGCATACGCCACACGTCCGTCGATAAGTTTTTTACGGACGTAGTTGTTAAAGGGAAAGCTGTTCGTGGTGTCTGTAGGCATAACGCCTAACTCATCAAATACATTCTCAACGTCTGCCTTAACCTGATCTAGAGATGTAATATCGCGGTTGTACAGGTAGCCAACGCTGCATCTAGTGAGCAAAGGGATAACAAATACCCAGCCCCAAGGACGGGCTATAGTCTTCGTGTGCAAACCTTTAGGGCCGTCAGGCCAAGAACACTGCGTAACATGTACGGCATTCACAGGTATATACTTAGGGATGTCATAATCCTCAAAGCTCTTAGGAGCGCCTGTGCAGTCAATGATGACATCGCTATCTATTTGATCGTGTGATACGTGTGCGTCTATCAGCGATACGTCTGGTTCGTTTGTACAGTTGTCAAAGACATGCTGTTGAAACTTTGAGGCGTTAAAGTGAATGCCGTGATACCCCATACCGAAGGGGTGAACAAAATCAGACTTGCCCCAGTTTTCATATTCGATACCGTGCTTTGGCCGAGCGTCCAGCTTGTGCATGTCCGTGCCCATAGATAGACCTTTGACGTGCATAAGAGATTTTGGGAAGGTGGGTGTTGTACCTTCCCCTACAGCCATAGCTTTAGTACTTGAATCGTAGTACCACTCAATATCCAGCGGCCCTTCCGTATTAGAGCGTAGCTGTAGCATCCTTAGATAGGCTAGAGTACCAGCAGTGCCACGCCCTAATATTGAAACCTTTTTGAGCATTAAAGAGAACTCGTATCAGCAGGCTTTGTGGGCCACACTACGTCATCGTAACGCCCGTCTTGGAAGGCTGTTTGCTGCGGAATATCCCTTAAAGCCTGACGATAATCCCGTTGCTCTTGGGTCATGGTGCGGTCTTGTACCGCCATCCAATCAGACACTTCTAGGGCCTTCTTGCGAATACCTAATACACTTCCCGAAGTAGTTATCTCAGGAAACGGAAATTCCTGAAAATCTGGCCAGTTCGCAAGGACTTCACTATCGTCAAAAACACATGCGTTGCCTGTCTGTCGATGAAAGAATGTTTTAGTCATTTTTGTAGCCCCTTTAGCTTATATACCAGATTTTTACTATGCCAGCTCCGCCGTCGCCGCCATCCCCGTCGCTAAATCCGCCGCCGCCTCCTCCTCCAGATTGACCATTATTGCCAAAGGTACCTCCGTTGCCAGCAAACGAAGAGGTACCTGCAGTGCCGCCGCCTTGAGGCCTTGCGGAGAATGGCAGACCCGCTCCAGCACCGCCGCCGAACTCTGCATTTTGAGGGGTATAGTTGGTGCCATTTTTTGTAGTTGCACCACCTGAACAGCCAGACCCATCATACAAGAAAGGACTTTGGCCACTGTTAACCATAAGATAAACGCCACTTGGTTGGAGTGGATTGGTTAAAGCGCTGTAGTTAGAACTAGATGTCTCATTGCCCAAAGCACCCGCAGCCGTGAAGGTCCGTCCCGAAACAGTAAAAGAGGAACTACCTCCACCGTCCGCGTTGTCGCCACCTGTGCCAGCGCCACCTGCTCCCAAGGTAAAAGCAATACTGGAAGGGAGGGTGCTTGCTATAGCACCTACTACTAAAGCATTTCCGCCGTTACCTCCTGAGTTCCACGTGCTGCCAGCACCAGCACCGCCGCCCCCAACCAGATGGATGACCACCCAAACACCTGATGCAAGGGTCGGCTTTGTCCATGTACCAGATGAGGTTCGCGACCAGTTGGGCGTAGCACTAGGGTCAAAAGCGGGAATAGTCTGACCTACAGCAATATCACCACTACCAATGATACCTGTGCCGCCTATGGTCTTTAATCCACCTACATTAGTCAGGTTCCTGCTGTTATCAATAACGGTTGTGCCGTTTACTTGTATAGCCATCTTCGTATTCCTCTACTATTAGCCATTAAGTTTCTGTTTAAGCTCATCAATCTGAGCCTGTTGTTCTTTGATTGCCTCTACTAAGTGGCCAATCATACCCACGTAGTTGACAGATTTAATACCGTCATCTTCGTTTGTAGTCACAACGTCTGGCAGAATAGGTTCAACCTGTTGAGCAATGAAGCCCGTTGATTTCTTACCGCCGTCGATCCAGTTAAAGGATACACCTTCTAGCTTGCACACATCAGACAAAGCGTTAGTCAGAGGCTCTACGTTTTCCTTTAGTCGTGCATCAGAGGTGTTATTAAAGGTTCCAGCTACAGTCACCGCCGAGTTGTTCACCTCTAAGCGTTCAGTACCGCCTGTAACAACCTGAAACTGGTCTGCTGCGTGAAACCCCATGTATGTGTCGCTATCGGCTTCGTGGTAGATATTGCGTGCGCCAACGATGTGGTTGTTATTCATGTCGATATTATGGGAAGCCATCTGCAACGTCGCAGCCATAGTGATGTTGGCGTTGTTCACCTCAAGACGTTCAACTCCGCCAGTAACGACACGCCACTCGTTTGATGCGTGGAACTGGATGTATGTGTCGCTGTCGCCCTCATGAATAAGTGCGTTCACACCAACAATGTTGTCGTTGTTCATGTCTAGCTGAGAGTTTGCGCTCCTACGCATGAAGGTGGACTCGTGTACACCATCAACAGTATCAGCATCTAAGCCTGAGCCAGAGCCATCATTGCCTGAGTGCCATACGTTGTTAAGGTTATACTTGAGTACACCACCTGAGACATAGTTAACAGCATTAGAACCTGACCAGTTAAAACCTGTGTCTTGATCGCTAGTGCCTGTCAAAGATACGTCTGCAACAGATGTGTTATTAGGGAACCTGAGTTCGTTACCAACCTCAACGACATCTAGTGTTAATGTGCCTGTATGTGTGTCACTAGAATCACTACGTAAGAATTGATTAGCCTGTAAGCCATCAACAGTATCAGAATCTAGTCCAGAGCCTGCACCATCAACAGTCTTAACTGCTGTTAGTAGCTGTGCGGCTGTTTGGTCTGCTGTGGCATTAGTCTCGCCCGTGTACCCAAGGTCAGCTAGTGTAAGGTTACGTGTACCAACCGTAGCGTTAGCGTCTGTGACGTGACCAAGAGTATCTGTGAAGATGTTAAGGTCTAAGTCAGAGATAACTGTAGCACCGCTTAAAACGCCTGTGTCTATACCAGCATCATCACCAGGATGAGTAGGGTGAGTATATGTGAAGTTGTTAGCGTTAGTGGCACCCGTATAGCCTAAGTTAGCTAGTGTAAGGTTGCGTGTTGTAAGATTTGTAACGTGTCCATACGTATCTAGATCAACATCACTTACTACAGCGGCACCTGTTAGAGCTACAAGACTTGCTTGTGAAGAAGTATCTGAGTGGCTAATAGTACGGTTAGCACCTAAGCTACCACCACCAGTAAGGCCATTACCTGCTGTAATAGTTGTGCTATCATCAGCCTTAGCATCAAGTGCAGTCTGTAACCCATCTACGTTAGCGATAATGTGGGCGTGTGAATCATCCTGTACTGTAGCTGTGATGGCAATACTAGCGGAGCCATCAAAAGAAGCACTACCAATTACATCACCTGTCAGTTGTACTGTACGTGCAGTCGCTAGAGTAGAAGCTGTATCAGCATTACCTGTTACAGACCCTGTTAAATTACCTGTTACGTTACCCG
>Ga0209302_10000402_pt1 | contig 25822 bp, 32 predicted proteins | sample ArcOceMetagenome_2_FD_187445 | JGI IMG/M metagenome (GOLD analysis project Ga0209302, IMG submission 187445) | Marine eukaryotic phytoplankton communities from Arctic Ocean - Arctic Ocean ARC135M Metagenome (SPAdes) (version 2) | ecosystem: Environmental > Aquatic > Marine > Oceanic | place... | reverse complement strand
GAGCAAGCACGTATGGTACTACCACAGTCAACTATGACTGAATGGTACTGGTCAGGTAGCCTTGATGCCTTTGCTGACATGTGTCGTTTACGGTGTAAGCCTGACACACAGGCAGAGACACGTGTTGTAGCCGATCAGATCAATACTATCATGCAACCCCTGTTTCCTGTGGCTTGGAAGGCTTTGTTAGATGACTGAGGTAGGTACAATGAAAGTCACAGAGTTGACTGAACATGAAGATGGCAGTGCTACCTGCACCTTCGACCTTGATGATAAGACAGCAGCCTTAACCCAAGAGTTAGGGCTGAAGCTACTAATATACTGCGGTGCCACAGGTACAAGCATAGACTACGTGTTCAAAGATATACTAGGAGAAATGGAATGACCAAAGTTCTGGTTGACGGTGACATCTTTGCCTACCGTGCAGCCTTCTCATGTGAGAATGACCCAGTAGGGGATGCACTAGACAAGCTAGACAGCATCATGGAGGAGGCCTTAGAGGAAGTAATGTGGGAGATCGACCCTGAGGGTTATCAAGTATTCCTTACAGGTAAGGGTAACTTCAGGTTCGACTATGCTATCTCCTACCCATACAAAGGTAACCGCAAGGACACACCAAAACCTCAGCACCTACAACCCATCCGTCAACACATGATAGATAACTGGGATGCCATTGTGTCAGAGGGTGAAGAGGCTGACGACTTGTTAGGCATATGGGCTACCGATCAGGGGCCTGACACCACTGTAGTATCTATCGACAAGGACATGCTTCAGATCCCTTGTCATCACTACAACCCTACACGCCGTACCTTAGTCACTATGTCAGAACGTGAGGGTGCTAAGTTCTTCTACACTCAGATCCTTACAGGTGACAAAGCTGATAACATCATTGGCTTGTATGGTATCGGACCTAAGAAGGCAGAGAAGATACTCCTTGATGCTCACAGTGACGAAGATATGTACCTTGAATGCCTTCATGCCTACGGTGGTGACGAGGCTCGTGTCATTGAGAATGCTAGGCTACTGTGGTTACGACGACATGTAGGGCAGATATGGGAGCCACCTAAATGCGTTTCAGATCAGGCTTAGAGAAGAGAACAGCTGACTTCCTCAACAAACGAAAGGTTAAGTTTCAATACGAGGAGGTCAAGCTTAAGTGGCAAGACCTACGTATGCGTACATACACTCCTGACTTCGTACTCAGTAACGGTATCATCATTGAAACAAAGGGACGGTTCATTTCATCAGACAGAACCAAACATTTATTTGTCAAGGCACAGCATTCAGAGCTTGACATTCGTTTCGTTTTCAGTAACCCTAGGGCTAAGCTTTATAAGGGAGCTAAGAGTTCATACGGTGACTGGTGTGACAAACATGGTTTCCAGTATGCTAGAGAAACTATACCCATTGAGTGGTTAAAGGAGAAGAAGAAGTGAAACTTAAACTACACAAGGTAATTAACGGACCCTACTCAAATGACGATGACGATGGTTGTTACAACCTATGTCTGGTCGAGTATGATGATGGCACCATGGGTGAGGAAGAGATTGTACTTGAGGACTTCGACAGTGCCTACCGTATGGTCCAGTACTTCGACAAGTCTATTGATCCTATCGTCCTTAACTATAGTGCGGATATGAACTAATGGTGATTGACAATGTTTGATTTAGACAGTAAACTTCGTGCTCTCGTAGAGAACTATGGCCTGACACTATTGTTAGAGCAGAACGAAATATCAGAGCTACTCATAGTACAATTCCTGATAGACGAGAATCTTCTTGACTTAGATGACTACTTTAATCTAGACGCAGAGATGGAAGAATGGAAAAGGATAGAGGAATGAACTTTAAAGAGTACCAAGGAAAGGCTGTAAGCTTTGCGATCTACCCAGCTACACATAAGGTTCTGTACCCAACACTGGGCCTATGTGGGGAAGCTGGTGAGGTAGCAGAGAAGGTTAAGAAGCAAGTACGTGACGGTGTATTCAATCGTCATGAGGTAGCCAAGGAGTTAGGGGATGTGCTGTGGTACCTAACTAACATATGTAATGACATTGGTTATAACCTAGATGAGATAGCTGCCTTGAACATTGACAAACTAAGTAGCCGTAAGGAACGTGACGTGATTAAAGGGAATGGAGACAATAGATGAGTTGGATACGTAGGTACTGGAACTTCTTAGCTACATGGCGGGAACATCGTAATGCCATCAAACAACTTAACATGTTGACAACACGAGAGTTGAATGACATTGGGTTAAGTAGATCAGACATTGACCGCCTAGTGTGGTTAGACGAAGACAAAGATAACCGAGGAAGAGAACTCAAATGAGCAACCAACTACCAACTGACTATCAATCATTCATTCACAAGTCACGGTATGCTAAGTACCATGAGGGTTTTGGTCGTGAGTCATGGGATGACACAGTGACACGGTTCTCTGTCAATGTCATTCGTGACATGGTTGACCCTAAGACTAAGTACGACTTAGAGCAAGCCATCCTTGGCCTAGAGGTGATGCCCTCTATGCGTTCACTCATGACAGCTGGCCCTGCTGCTGAACGTGACAACACATGTATGTACAACTGTAGCTACCTAGCCGTAGATGACCTTAAGTCCTTCGATGAGGCTATGTTTATCTTGCTCTGTGGTACTGGTGTTGGCTTCAGTGTCGAGCGTCAGTCCATCTCCAAGCTCCCTGAGATCCCTGAACTCTTCGAGAGTGAGACCAACATCGTCGTCAAGGATAGTAAGGAAGGTTGGGCTAAGTCTTTGCGTCAATTGATTGCACTCCTATACAGTGGTGAGATCCCTACGTGGGATGTATCTAAGGTACGCCCAGCTGGTGCACCCTTGAAGACATTCGGTGGTCGTGCCTCTGGCCCTGCACCTTTGGTTGACTTGTTTAACTTCACCATTAACACCTTCAAGAAGGCAGCTGGCCGTAAGTTGTCATCCGTTGAGTGTCATGACATCATGTGTAAGATCGGTGAAGTAGTTGTCGTCGGTGGAGTTCGACGTTCGGCTATGATCAGTTTGTCAAATTTGTCAGATGATCGTATGCGTTCAGCTAAGTCAGGTGCATGGTGGGAGAACAACCCTCAACGTGCATTAGCTAACAACAGTGTATCATATACAGAGAAACCAGACAACCTATCCTTCATGAAAGAGTGGATGGCATTGGTTGAATCAGGCTCAGGTGAACGTGGTATCTTTAACCGTGAAGCATCAAAGAAACAAGCAGCCTTGAATGGTCGTCGTGATTCTAACTATGAGTTCGGAACTAATCCATGTTCGGAAATAATTTTACGTCCAAGCCAGTTTTGCAACCTAACCGAGTGTGTGGTACGAGCAACTGACACCATTGAGACACTATCAGAGAAGGTACGCCTAGCTACTATCCTAGGTACGATCCAGTCTAGCTTCACTAAGTTCCCATACTTACGTAAGCAGTGGACATCTAACACAGAAGAAGAACGTCTACTTGGTGTGTCACTAACGGGCATCATGGACAACCCCCTTATGACCCTCAAGAACAAAGGATTGGATAAGACCCTTGCACATCTTAAACAAGTTGCTGTGGATACCAATGCGGTCTGGTCTGAGCTTCTCGATATTCCTGTTGCTGCTGCTATTAGTTGTGTTAAGCCAAGCGGTACGGTTTCACAACTGGTTGATAGTGCCAGTGGGATTCATGCTAGACACAGTCCCTACTATATCCGCACCGTTAGAGGTGATAACAAAGATCCTCTCACCCAGTTCATGAAGGATCAAGGTATCCCTCACGAGCCAGACGCATTCAAGCCTGATCAAACTACCGTGTTCAGTTTCCCTATGAAGGCACCTAATGGGGCTGTATGCACTAAAGACATGACAGCTATTGAACAGCTAGAGATGTGGCTTATGTACCAACGCAACTGGTGTGAACATAAACCATCTGTCACCATCAACGTTAAGGGTGACGAATGGCTAGAGGTAGGTGCCTTTGTATACAAACACTTTGATGAGATGTCAGGTGTGTCATTCCTACCGTTCAATGAACACACGTACCAACAGGCACCCTACCAAGACTGTGGTAAGTCAGACTACGAAATGCTTAAGTCAGTGATGCCTAAAAGTATTGACTGGTCCAAGCTTTCAGAGTATGAGAATGAGGACAACACATCTGGTAGCCAGACACTTGCTTGTTCAGGTGACTCATGTGAGATCGTAGACTTAGTATAAACCTAGAAAGGAAATAACATGTTCGAACTATTATTCTTCATAGTATCGGTTGTAATCGGTGTCGGAATCATAGAGGAGATTATCGTACCCGTGGCATCTCAAGCTATTGAAATGGTAAAGCCTGTAGTTGACCAAGCCATCAACTTAGTAAAGCCTTCCGAGTAACCTCCCCTACCTGAGCATGTGCATAAACTGCTCACATTTAATTTAACATGAGGGACCGACATGTATACGATGATTACCCGTAACGACTGCAAGTACTGTGACAAAGCTAAGGCTTTACTTAAGGCTAAGAACATTGACTTTACCACGTACAACATCGAAGAAGGTTCAAGCAAGTGGGTGTTGTCACTCATGAAGGAAGCTAACATCAAGACTGTACCTCAGATCTTTGCATCTAATGGTAGTCTTGTAGGTGGTTACCGTGACTTGGAATCCTTAGTGGAGTTTATTGGGGGTAAGGAATATTGAAACCTGTACGTAAAGCTTTTAGCCGTGGTCTATACGAAGCCTATGATGCACCAGCACGTGATGCACTTGTGTCATACCTTGAAGGTAAAGGTCACACCATCGTCTCTAATGAGGAGAACTACAACGTTGATGTTGTATCTCAGAAGAACGGTTTAACATACTTCAATGAGGCTGAGGTTAAGACAGCATGGAAGGGTGACTGGAACACTAACTGGAAAGAGATCAGACTACCTCACCGCAAGCAACGTCTCGTTGAGAAGTATGCAAGTGACAGTGGTGTACTTAACTTTTATATCTTCCGTCCTGACTTCAAACAGGCATGGCGTATCAAGGACACACAGCTTACTCAGGAGGGCCTTAAGGAGGCTCAGGGTAGGTACATAGCCAAAGGCGAGAAGTTCTTCCACATACCTTTCACAGAAGCAGAATTGGTTAAACTCTAATGGTACAACAACAGCCAAAGAAGAAGCAAGACCCTCGACGTAGCACCACATACAAGGGTGCATCTAAGAAACCTCCCGTAGTGCTGTTACCTCGTACACCCAAGCAGAAAGACTTCATTGATGCACTCACTAAGAGTACTCAGATCTTTGTGCTAGGCCCAGCTGGTACAGGTAAGACTTATGTCACAGCTACCTTTGCAGCCAAGCAGTATGCAGCTAAGGAGATAGATAAGATCGTTATCACTCGCCCTCACGTAGCTGTAGGTAAGGAGTTAGGTTTCCTTAAGGGTGACCTCCAAGAGAAGACAATGCCATGGGCACTACCTGTGCTTGACGTATTAGAGAAGCATCTAGGTAAGGGCACCGTCGAGACAGCCATCAAGCTAGGTAACATTGAGATGGCACCACTGGCCCTGATGCGTGGTCGTTCCTTTGAACAGGCATTCATCATCGTTGACGAGACACAGAACATTACAACACACGAACTCAAGATGCTGTTGACAAGGGTGGGTGAGGGGTCAACCATTGTGCTTAACGGAGATGTGCAACAGTCAGACTTAAAAGAAGCTGATGGGTTGTCAAAGGTTATACATCTTGCTAAGAAGCATCTACTACCTGTACCGATCATTGAGTTTGGTGTTGATGACATTGTTCGTAGTGACATCTGTGCTCAGTGGGTTAGAGTATTCATGAAGGAGAAACTATAGTATGGCTAAGTGGACAATAGATGGTGTTGGTAAATGTAAACAACACGAGTATGACGACTACCATGAGGAGGTTGACAACATAAATGAACCACCTCACTACGGTAATGGTGAGATCGAATGTATTGACTACATGAAGGACAACATGGACCCTGTCATGTTCATGGGCTACCTAGAGGGTAACACCAAGAAATACCTGCACCGTTACCGATACAAAGAAACACCACTGCAAGACCTACGTAAGGCACAGTGGTATCTAGACCGTCTAATTGAAGAGATGGAAGGAGAGTAAAAGAAAAGCCCCTTGGATTTCTCCTTGGGGCTTTAACTTTATTTATTTAATTGTCTAGATTTATTTAATTGTCTAGACTTCTTACTTTTTTTTCCATCAGTACTAAAAAGTTTTGGATCAGTTTGACGGGTAATCCCAGCCCTACCTAAAGGGACCCCTGTTTGACGATCCCACTCTTTAGTCTTATTCTTACCTAGTGTAGTGTAGGCAGAAGTAACTCGTTTACTATCTAACACAGTTCTCAGATTGGTTGAGGAGATAGTTTTAGAAGCAGCCCTGACGTTTTTCTTAGTGGCCAGTGCTTGCTTTTCTTTACGATTGTATGGGCGGGAGGTTTGACCTTTAGGCATAGTTTATTCCTGTCTTTTTCTTAGGTTTCTTTTTCACTGGGTGTTTGTCACCCTTCATCAGCTTTCCGTTGGGCATGTAGTGTGAACCCTTTGGAGCTTTCTTCTTTGTTGGTTTCTTAGCCATTAAAACTTTCCTTGCTGTTTACCTATGTAGAAGAGTAGTACAAGTAGACCAGCTGCTCCAGCTAAAGCAAATAGAATACCCAACGTCACGTTAACACACTTGTCAAAGAACTCTTGTTTCTTATAGACAAGCTCTCGTTGTTCCTTACGCATCTTAGCCTCAGTACGTACTATCTCATCCCATGCTGATGGACCATGTACGAAACTGATGTAGCTACGTAGCTCCTCACGCATTTCCTTAGCCTGTTGTTTACATGACCAAGCTTCCAAGGCCTGACTTTGTGTGTCAGAGAACATCTTGTACATAGGTGGCTTAGAGGCTTGCTCATGTGCAAAGTCAAGGTCAGACAAAGCTTTTGACCACTGGTTCAGTTGAGACCCCATAGAGGAGATCTCCTTACCTACCTCGAAGCCTTTCTTGATAGCTTTATAGGCTGTACTGGCTGCTGCTATGCATGTAAGAGGGTCCATTACCGAGGGTCATTTCTGTCAGAGACCTTCTCCATCATAATTCTGATAGACTTTATGTTTTCATCTATTCTAGCTAGTGTAAGGGCCTGTGACTGCACTACGTCCTCTAAAGAACTAAGACGAACATCCTGTCTAAGTAGTTCTTTCTCGTTGTTCTTGATGTTGTTGTCCATCGACGATACATACCAAACCAATGACACAGTTTGTAAGAAGATAGCTACAACAAATGTTAGTGGTACTGACTTAGATAGATGCCATTCTTGTTCATTCATTTTGCAAACCCTGCTCCGAAGTATAGACCAACAATGGCTGATACTATGTGTGTGTCTAGTGGTGTGATGACGAAACCGTAAGCTGCCTTCCACTGTATTGCTTCGGTAGTACCGAACAACCAGTTAAAGAATCCACCCTGCATTTCTGTGTAACCAACTACGACACTGACTTCAGGGTACCATACAGCTACGAGCTTAGGTAGTACGATGATAGAGAACACAGCTGACAGTGCAATGATACGTCTTGTCCATGCAAAGTGTTTGTCATTCTTGCCATGCTCTCTGGCTTTGTTAACGGCACCAATGAGTGCCTTCTGTTGTTCGTGTTTATTCTTCATAGACTGACCCCAGATGGACATTACGCCACCTAAGATCGTTGAGAATAACATTGTGATGAGTTCTAAGGGTAGGCCAAACATCAGGGGTACATCTCTGCCTGTAACTCTGTGGTTCGGTCCCAACGACTTTGTGCCTCTGCTGAACCACCTGAGTGACCCACTACACTCTTAAGGTAATCCCTAGTCATAGTACCTGAGAAGAAATCTTTACTTGGTAGGCTTAAGTAAGCCATAGCTACAGGTGCTGCATACTTAGGGTCGTTGACCAATTCAGGGTTAGACAACAAGTCTATGCCTAGAATCTTACCCACATTATCGTAGTTTGAACGCCCTGTAATCTGAACCAGACCTCTTCCTTTAAACTTAGCCCCGTCTCCTTGCTCAGTGTTACCTAGTCTGAAGGAGGGTGAACGGTACTGATCATCATAGTAGATGTCGAAGATCATATCATTCTTAACAGATCTGCTTGCACCAGTCCATTCAGGGTCTTGGGCCAGAGCATTGAAAGCAGAAGCCCTATTAGGGTTACCTTTAGCTAGCTTAGCAGCTAACTCACTCGGTGTTCGGTTGCGGCCTTTAGCACCTGAGTATAGGTAACCAAGTTCTGTAAGATCCCTGTTACCTGTCTCTGCTTCGACAGTAGCTACAAAAGCAGCAGCACGTACAGGGTCTTTTATGTTATCTTTAGCCCAAGCTTTTACTTTTGATTCTTCAGGGGCAGTGCCTTCTTCATTAAGGACCGACGTATTCACTTTAGACGGTGTGCGTGGGTCTTGCGTGTCAGGGTTGTTCATTGCAGTTACGGTTTCTTCGTCTAACTTCCCTGAAACAGGTAGTCCATTTTGGTATTGCCAACCAGCCAGAGTGCGAGTAGAACCTTTACCCCAATCTCCGTCAGCTACTATACCTAGGTACTCCTGTGCTGCTTTATTCTTTGTTGTTTCATTAGGAGATAACAGATTATTACGAAGCTCAGGTCTTAGGCTACTGTTAAGCTCACCTGTAGGTACAACCTCAACCTCTGATACAGTACCTTGTACAGGAGGACTCATAAGACCTTGTGTAGGTGCTCTGACAATCATTGCATCAACACCACCTGCAGTAACTCCTGTACCTGAGTCACCTTGAGGGGTGGTTGTAAGTCCATTCACTTCAGTCATAGCAGTGGGTGAAGAAGGACGACCTAGTGCTTCAGTAATACCAGAAGCGGAACGTATAGCCGCTTGCTCCTGTGCATCCTGAACTGCCAGTGTATCCATAGTAGGGCTTAGCTCTGTAGTAGTAACACTAGGTTGTGCAGGTAAGACTGGTTGACCACGATCACCTAGGAACTCACTCAGCAAAGAACGTAACATACCTTCAATACCACCTGTGTCAGCCCCTACAGGAGCTTGTGCAGGGGTAGCTTGGGGTGTTACCTCTTGAACAGGTTCTTGTGGAGGAGTAGGTGTCTCTGTGTTAGGCTTTGTCGATACGACGATACGTGATCTGCTTCCGAATTGTGGTTCCATGTTATCGTACCTTCTGTTCAATGTCGCCATTACGGTTAGTAAAGTACTGACCAACAGCCAAACCGTTAAAGAGTAGTTCGTCAACATCCGTCTCATCGGACCACACAATCTGCATTGGGTTGTTGATGTTGAAACCTAGTTTGTCTTTACTAGCGTCTGGTACTTCGTTAACCAGTGAAGCTTCCAAGTCCTTAGACTCAACACCTAGTTGCTTAAGCTTATCTGAGTAGTACTTAGTCTGACGAGCAATACCCATGGCTTTTGACAAGTCACGTGAACCTTCACGAAGGAATGAGTCAACACCCTCTTGGTTACGAGAAAAGGTATCTAGCTTACGACCACGGTCCTTGAACATACTTAACATGTCACCGTTATAATACGTAGTTGCATAGCTTTCTACTAAGGCTGCTGTCTTAGGGTTCAATGGTATTGACAGTAAGTTACCTTCACCACTTTTCTTCTTATCGAAACGGTATGACAACTCACCCAATGCACTCACTGAGATATATGAGTCAGCCATGGTACCTGATGAAGCTGTAGCTGAAATGTTAAGCTGTGTTAGGAGTGCTTCTTTCCACTTATCCCTAAGGTTACCCCATACCTGTGGACTTTCTCTCTTCAAGATCTTCATCTTAGAGAAGAAATCAGGTGTCAAGGTCTCGTCAATCGTAGTTGTCTTCATGAGGCTACCGTTGTTAGCTAGAATACTAGCTGTCTTGGTGGCGTTAGTTGTGAAGATCTCAAGGCCTGTGTCATCCTTAACGGATTCAGGTGTAAGTGAAGCATTCTCAGCTGCAGCCACAGTTAAGTTAGCTATGACGGCACCCTTCTCAAGGGAACTAGAGTGTTCGATAGCTTCATCTGTGAAGGTAGGTAAAGTGTCTACTCCACCAGAACTAGGTTGTTCAGGGCCTGTTGACATTACCTCAGCATTAACAGGAATAGAGTATGGCTCTCTGTCAACTTTAGAACCACCTAATTCGTTGAGGCTCTTAGCTACACTAGAGTAGTTCTGTGCTGCAGTTGTAGCCCAGTACTCAGGACCTAAGTTCATAACCATGTTAGCTTGATCAGTCTTACCTGCGTCTAGTAGCTGGTTGACAGTATTCAAACGAACCTTAGTTAGATGCTCTTGAAGGTCAGCCTCAGTTGTAGCTAGTACAGTAGAATCGAAAGACTTAGTGATCTTCAAGATGTTTTCTAGTTGGTCAAGACGTGCCTTAACTGGCTTAAACATCTCGTCTGTGACACCTGTACCTTGGGCTAACTGACCACGTACTTGAAGCAAAGCTGCATCAGCTTGAGCTAGGAACTGTGGTTCAAGTTCACCACCACCTGACTCAACACTGTATAGTGACCAGAACTCTTTCTCTAAGCCATCCAGAAGAAGCATAGAAGCTGGTAGTTCTTGTGTCATGAAAGCCTCAGCACCTAGTTCCTTAGCCTCAGCTACAAGTAAACCAGCTGCACCCATTCTCTGTTGGTATGCGGTAGCTTGAGCTAGGATTTCCATGTCGGTAGGGTTTTCGTTACCTTGCTCAGCAAGTGTCTTTACAGCTAGTGCATACTGCCCTGAGTTTTCTTGTAAACCTTGTATACCTTGCTCTAAGGCTTGCTCTTGAGCATCAAAGGTAGCTATCTCAAAAGGTACACCGATCATAGCCTCTACAGCTGCCTTCTCTTCATCACCGAAGTTGTTACCTGCAGCTGTGTGCTTAGCTACGACACCTTCAACAGCATTCTTTAGCTTAACTGGGTCGTCAGTTGTACCCTTCAAGGCGTGTAGGCTTGCAGCCAAAGCTGCGTTAGTGGTCTTATCTTTGTCAGCCTGTGTTGGTGCAGCAGTTTTACGAGGCTCAAAGGCTGACAATAGTTTGCCTAGACCCTCAAGACCTGTTGCTGTGGGGGAGCTATAGGCTGAACTAGGTGCAGCTACTCCTTGTGCGTAGGATGTACCTGCGTCACCTACGTCTACTGAGAATCCAGCCATAGTTTTTCCTTAATTTACTTGTTGATTTAGAATACGGGCTTCGAACTGAGCAGATGGAGTTAGTCCAGAAGCTGTTCTCAGGAGGTCTAGGATGTCATTAGCTGTCACTAGAGACCTTGTGATCGAAGCCTTGTTCTTCTTAGATAGAGGAGACAGGGAAATCTCTGCGTTAATAGCTTCCCACATACGATCACCTCTTATCATATCATCTTTTGAACCACTATTCAAGAGGTTTAATGCAACTCTAGCTTTTTGTTGTAGACGAGTACGTGTCTCTTTGACAATAGCTGTCTCTTTGTACTGAATATCCTTGAAGTCATAGAAGTTCTGTACAGGTGCTGGTGTAGCACCGAAGGCAACAGAAAGGGCATCGTTGGTTTCCATGCCACTGACAGCTACCTTACTAGTTTTACTCATGTAGTTACCTGATTCAACGATCTCACGTATCTTGTAGATCTTATCTACCGTAGAGATGTTACGAGCAACCTGAATTGCGTCATCCTTGAGTAGTTCCCATGAACCCTCAGTCATGATGTAACCAAGAGCATTAGAGATAGGCTTACGGATGTCATTGACAATAGAACCTGATGGACCAAATAGGGTCTCTAGAACACTGTCTTCCTTGAAGCCTCTAAACACGTCAAAGACCTGATCAATAGGGGCTACACGGGTCGCATACGCAGTCTCAGTACCCAGTAGGTATGACAAGGCTTGATCCATGAAACCAAACTTAAGGTTATTGTACGCATTTACAGCATCTGGGTCATCAGCTTCATAGCCCATCTTCTCGACTACGTAACCTGTCATGTGACCAGCACCTACACCTGTCAATCCGAACATAGGTCCCATAGCTAGGGCCATACGAGCACGTTCACCAGCTGTGAAGTTACGACCAACGATTACATTCTCCATAGCTGCCATTGTGAATGACAACCACTGAGCAGGTACACGAGCAGGTCCACCAGTTACAAGGTTCTTTGACTGAGATGTCATACGGAATGTTAGGTCTTGTTCACGGTTCGTGAGCCAACGTAGACCTTCATCTGACATAGGGCTTTCATTTGGACGTTTAGCTCTGTGCTCAAGGTAAGCTGTCACCAAGCCTACCATACGAGAGGCACGTTCACCTTCCTTAAAGAAGACAGTACTCTTGTCTAGTAGACCACCAGCTGCTTCTTTTCCTTTAGCTAGTAGATTGCTTGAGGCACCGTACTTCTGTGGTCCCTGAAGTTCCACAATGGAATCATCAACGATGTTACGACCACTCTGGCTAATCCAGTCAACCATATCGGTTAGTTCAGCTTCATCTAGACCTAAAGGCTTAGTGAGTTTAGCCATACGTTTGATAGCTAATGCACGAGTAGGGCCATCCTTAAGCTTAGTGATGACAAGTAGTGGTGTAGCCATACCTACAGCCTTTGAGCCATGGATAGGCGAGATAGCTGCGACTGTCAGGGAGTGAAGGCTCTGTAACACGAACTGATCAATGTTCAAGAAACCAAACTTAGAGTAGAAACCTACCTGCATAAGGCGTGATGCTGGGTCAGAACCAGTTAGGTCAACCTTCTTACCTGTGGCCCCGAAGATAAACTCGGTAGCTTGTGTAGTTGCTACTTCCCATTTGTCACTTAACCATGTTGGTTGGTTCAATCTACGTTTAATCACGTCTTGTTGTTCACGTAGCTGGGCAGTGATGTCGTCGTAACCACCAGTCTTTGACACCTTAGCACCTAGGAACCTACCGAGGTAATCATTCTTGCCTACATCTGTAGGGAACGTTACAGCACCACCTGTTGTCTCAGCTAGCTTAACCCATGACACAACTGCATTCTGTGAGGCTGCACGGTTAGCATACCCGAAGGTCTCAGAACCGAACTGGTCAGCCATAGCTGCAGCTGGACTAGCATTGACAGGAAGTGCACCCCCGTATTCCTTGAGAACTGTGTCACCACGTTTCTCGTTAAGGCGTGTGCTGTGTGACTCACCTACAGACATACCGAAGTGGGTGTCATCTATGTCATCACCGATTGATACTCGTTCATCACGAGCCTTACCTGCGAACTTCTCAGTGAAGGTAAACTTCTTCTTCTCTGCAATTCTCTGTAGGTCAGCTAGGTCAGTAACCTCAGGGTCCCACTTGTTGTTAGCACGGATGAAGTCACCGAGTTCTTCTTCTTGAGCCTTAGTTAGTTTAAGGTCACCAATGTTGTCTACACTCTGCTCTTCTAGTAGGCGTCTAATCTCAGCTGTGATGTTGTTAAGTTCGTCAACTGCAGCCTTAGCTTGCTTCTGACCAAAGGAACCTAAGATCGTACTGAAACCCTGTTGTACTTCTTTACCTGAAGCTAGAGTTACTGTACGGTTAGATCCTACGAACCAACGGAATTGGCTGTTAGTACGAGGACCACCAACGTTATATGGCATCACGTCAACACGTTCGAGTACACGAGTACGTTTCACGTTAGTGACAAACATGTGTCCTTCGAAGATTGATGGTACCTTGAATACAAGTTGATCAGAACCTAAGTCAGTCTTAGGGATTGAACGACCAGTAGCTATATCATAGATCATGTCGTCATCAGCTAGTTTGTTAGCTGGTTGGTCAACCTTGTAGGCAACGTCACCGTAACCATCTGCAAGTTCAGCATAGACACCATTAGCTGCCACTGTATCCTTTAGACGTTTCTCTGACTTCATGTGCCATGACGCATCGTTAAGAACCTGTAGGTCCTCATATGCTTTTACTGTCTGCTTAGACGGTGCACGTTTGTACATAGTCTTGTATAAGCTTTTAAAACGAACTGTGTCAGGGGCTTCACGTAGGTGAGATAGGTCACCGTCACGAAGGTGCTCAAAGAATGAACTCAACTCTTCCTTGTCTGCACCCTTAAGACTGTTGAATGACTTTAAGTAGGGCTTAGCAATCTTGGGTAGTAGTGACAAACCAGCCTCAGCCTGTAGGAACATAGCCCCTACCTTGTCACTCAGTCTACGAGTAGATGCACCAAAGACTTTAGAGATGGCATCACTTACAATGTTGTTGTATTTATAGGCTTGTGCTGCTTCTGGCATACCTAGTATGTCAATACGCTGCTCAGTCTCAACAAACCAACCACGACCATCATCACGTTTGACAACATACAGGCTAGGGTCTTGTGCAGCTACAGCTTCAGCATCCATCTTACGACGAAAGGCTGAGCCAGTGCCTGACTTACCCATACGAACAGTCACAACGTAGTCCTCTGAACCCTCATCACGACGAGTTACAGTGTTGACAACTACATCATTTACTGAATCAGCAATTCGGGCAGCAATTCTTGCAGCTTCTTCTGCTACTTCTGCGTCTGACACAATACGACCAAACGTACCACGTTTACGGATATTCTCAATAGCTTCTATTAGAGCATTACGACGACCATGGAAACGTGTAGAAGGGCCAGCAGGGCGAGCATCAGGGCCAGCAACAGGGTCTAAAGCCTCAGGGCCTTGTCTACCTACCGAAGCTGCATCTAAGTGCACTCCCTCAGCATCTACGTTACGAGCTAAAACCTCAGCTGCCTCTACTTCACCACGAACTACAGCTACTTTGTCAACTGGTAGTCGAGCATTAGCTATTTCAGTTAGTCTTTCGATAGAGTCAGCATCGACAATACCTTTGTTCAAGGCTTTTAGTGCACGTGCTGTACGGAGGGCACTTATCCCTGCCTTACCTACACGACTAAGAATGGTACCAGCTACAGGTACAATCTCAATAGCACCAAAGGCTGCATCAACGTTAGCTAGTGGGTCATCACCTAAGTAGGTCCTGTCATTAACTGCACGGTAAAGGTTAAAGATACTATCCTCTGTGAAGACACCCTCTTGGCTCTGAGCTTCAATGAAGTCCTCAGCCCACAGCTTGAAGTCATCAGCTGGCAATGTGTTGAAAGCTTCTCGGATAGCTTCACCTGAACGGTTAGAGCTATACGTGATGTCCTCAAAGTTACCTATGACAGCCTGACGAAGAATGTGAATGTCAAGGAATTGACCAACCTTACTGAGGGTTGACGACTCATCAGCTTCAAGTCTCTTCTGGATCATCTTATCGAAGACATCCATGTTAGCTAGGGTACGAGCAGCTGGTGCATTAACTGAATCATCAGTGGCTACTAGGCTCTGCAACAGGGAGAACTCAGCGAAGGACATATCGTCTTTCTTCTCGTTCCGTTCCCTGATGACAGTAGCTAGGTCCTCAGCTGAGATACCGTTCTCTATACCTTTGTCAACAAGACCGTTAACATCAACAACAGGTGATGAAGCTAAAGCTGTCTGCTCAAGGGTTGTGTCAAGTTTACTACGTGCATCCTTAACAACGTCAAGAGGTTGGCCTGTACCAATGGCAAGTTCTAGTGCCCTGTTGATCTCGGTCTGTAGGTTAGCATCATAGATCTCAGTAGATGATACGTCCTCAACTTCTCCCTTGAGAACCTGTTCGTTTGCTATTTGGTCTTCAAGAGAAATGGGATTAGCCATAGAAGTGTCCTTACTTTAAGGTATTGGGTACTAGGTAGCTCTTAACCACGTCTTACAGGGGGCCGTACATTGGTTGAAGCCATAGGGCCACTAACTGACTGAGTCGCACCACCGAGGGTATCACTTCCACCACCTTGCATACTGGCTCCAAATGACAAGCCCTGCATACCTAGGTTAGCTAGGCTACCGAACATAGAGGCTCTTGAGCTTGCCTGTGCAGCCTGACCTGAGAAGGCTGTGAACTGTTGACCGAGACCTGACATCTGGGAACTAAACCCTAGGTTAGCTCCACCTTGTGAACTTACACTTGATGTACCACCTTCAGCACCTGAGCTACCAGCCACACCAGTTAGTTGAGCTTGGTTTCTCATACGAGCACGAGCAGCTATATTTGCACGAATACTTTGACGGCGTTCACGTGTAGCCTTTGTCTTCTGCATTTGAATCTGGGTATTTGAAGCTGCAGCTTGTGCCCTACCAGCTTTCTTTTGTTCGTTCATTGATTTTACAGTGGCACCTGCAGCAATTACTGCGCCGATTGCCATAACTACTTGTGCCATAACTTATCCTTCGTACTTATAAACATGTTGATCTTCATGAGGTGCTACAAAAGTAAAACCTAGTAGTACAGCTAGTCTTTCAGTAGTGCTGTTTGGTTCTACTACTGCAAATAAAACTTTGTACCCGACTGTATTGAAGAACTTGATCCAGTCGTTAAGTAGTGTTTTCATTTCAACGAAGGCTCTTTTGTCCATCTTGCTTACTCTGGGTAAGTGAACTATGATGTACTCTTCGTTGTACTCTAATCGGATGTCAAAACTTGTACCTTTGATTCCAAACAGGCTTGTTGAGATGAAGTCCATTAGTACCTTGGGTTCTTTCCTTGGATTAAACCCCAACCTAGAAGCAAGAAGTCTTTACCTGATTCACTCTCGTAACGGATACGGACTGACCTACCGTGACCTAATACTTTAAGTCTGGTGGTGACCACATCCTCAGGATAATTGAAGTCAGACAAGTTGCTGGGGTTGACAACCACTGGATGCTTCAATCTGTATGCTTGTTGGCTAGTTCCAAAAGTATCATTAAAGTCCCAAGCTGTTGAGACCTTAAGTGATGACGGACGGATAGACTCGTAACCTGTGTTTTCGTTACCTGTGAAGCCCTCTTCTGTAAGACGAGAGTAAACCACTATGTATGGTGCATTCTTCTTAGTGACAAGATCACCAATGAAGTCATAGCCTGTCTCAGCAAAGGATGAGTAGTCTGTGTCACCCCAGTCCAAGAAGTCAGTGCCTGTGAAGCCACCCATAGTTATCTTGTTGGTTGCACCGTCACGAACAAGTAGAACAATAGCTGGGTCACCCGTGTTAAAGGTTGACACCTGAAGGGATACAATGTCGTCACTACCTTCAACAACATCATCAGCACCGTTGTTAGCTGTCACATCAAGTTCAAGGTTCTTAGCTCCGAAGCCTGAGTAGAATGACAAACCTACAACTGAAGATGTGTTTGATGTTTGATCTGATACCTTCCATGGGAAGAAAGCCTGTAGTGGGATGTCCAAGATAAGGAAGTTATTAAGCTTAGACGATACAGTCTCACCAGCATCAGGGTAAGCCCAGTAGATACGTTTGTTAATACTATCGTAGGCAGCTGTAACCTTAAGCTTAGCATCTGTGCTGATATTATCCCATAAGGTCTGGATGGTAGGGATTGTTAAGTTCTGCTCTGAACCCTGTAGAGATACTGGGTCACTCTGTAATGTATGAATACCGAACCGTGACCACCAGAAAGGTGTACCATCAGCTGATACAAAGGTCTCAGGCTGTAGTAGACCCACACGTGACACACGGTTAACGGAATACTGTGAAGCTGAGAAGATACCGTCAACACCTGTGATCTGCCATACACCGTTCTCAGCAAAGACAAACAAAGATGACTGGTATGCGTATAGACGTTGGATCTTAATAGCATCAGGGATCTTGATCTCACCACCGTCAGTGGCCAGCAAGTCTGACATGTTCTCAGATGTTGGATCGTTCTGTTGGTGACAACGACCTAAGTCATTAATTGTGTCAACTAGTTTGGAGAACAGGATTGTACCTGCGTTCTTAGAACTCTCAAGACCTGAGTAAAAGATACGACCAGCAAAGGACTCAACACAACGGAAACGTGAGGTCTCAGCCTCTGTGCCTACGTAAGGACGAACCTTGTTAAAGAAGTCAAGTAGGTAGTGACCGTTACCTGTAAGTGATGTACCACCGTAGATTAGCTCCCACTCACTTGAGGAATAAGCACCGTTTTCGTTTTTACCTGAGAACCAAGGGTGAGTAAGACGTTTGGTTAAGACAGATGGTGAACCGTTACCTACGTTCCAACCTGCGTTCTGTGCATCGTACTTACGTGCATCAGATGGTGTGCTGTCGTTTGAGTAGTATGTGTCAATGTCACCCTGCCACTCAAAGTCTCTAGTCTTAAAGGCTACAGCTGTGCCTGTGAGGGTACCTGCGTCATACTCAATGGCTACCGTATTGATAGCTGGGGAGGATACTATAAGGTTACCCTTAAGGCTTGTGAACTGACACTTAACTGTCTCAGCACCAGCTGAACCTGCGTATTCATGGGTTGCAAGGTTAAAGGATGCAGCTTCGATCTGTGCTGAGTAAGGTAGATCAGCTTTGTTATAGAAGTAAAGGGTAGAACCTTTCTGTACAACAAGGAAGGTCAGGTCAGCATTACCACCAACGTTTTCCCAATCACCTGTAGCAACAACTTCGGTATCTGACAAAGTAAAAGAAGACAACACATTGCTGTCCTCTACCTTGGCTGATAACCTACGTCTACGTGTACCGTCACGACGAAGGTCACAATTAGCTTCATTTACAGAAGCACTCTCAGGAAACGTAAGTTCAGAAGCCTCAGTAATGAGACCACGAACAAAGTTATTTACTGACTTTTGACCTAGACTTTGCGGCATCTTTTACCTTCTTACGTTTGTCGAAGTCTTCACTAAACTCGTTTCTACGAACTGTAGCTGACTTACGTTTGGTTTTTAGGTACTGCTCAACTGCTGTCTGGGCTTTAGGTATACTTGAGTACCGACCACCTAATTCAGTAGGAACACTTCCCTTCTCGACAGTAACAACAAAGAAACAATAACCGCCTATCTCCTTAGAGATCGTTATGGTTGAGAGCATCTTGTCAGTCTTACATACACACGTCTGGTTCTGTGTGTCATGAAAGAACTCAACCATTACTTTCTCCCGTATTTATTCTTAATGTTAGCACGACTACTCTTGTGCATGTTGTTCTGGATGTAGGACTTGAGACGACGAGACGACTGTTCCACCTTAGGATCTGGACCACCTTTAAACAAGGAGAAGCAAGCTGACTTAGACTCAGCTAAAAGCATTGGAAACATTGTATTGTCTAGATCAGGTTTGTGTGTATCTGTTTGACTAAAGATTGGGTAGGTAGAACCAAACGCACGAACCTTGTTGTTCTGTAGTGCAGCTTCTACTGTTGAATCGTAAGCATTCATGATGATGTATTCGTCATCGAAAGATGTGTAGTATGAAGGGGCCTTAGTGGAGTTGACAAAGATGTCTACACCAGCTTCAAAGGTCTCAACACGTAGGTCGTCTTCGTCCATTCGATCAAGGAAGACCATAGGCTCAACATAAAAGATAACCTGATAGTTCTTGTCTGCAGCTGTGCCAATGTTGTATTCAATACGTTCGACGTGCTTTGTGTTAATTGGGTAACTGAAGTGAGTAGGTTTAGCTGAGTTACCTGCAGATACAAGTGACATCAACTTATTATGCTCAGGAATATCCCGTGCAGCTATAATGTTGTAGTACGTGTCTTCAACTACTGAAGCAACCTGTTGAGCTTCGATTGTGTCACTAATGCTGTTGACACCCTCTGAGTCCATATCACTAAGGATAGACTGTACTATCTGTAGGAGTGTAGTCTTCATTACACATGCTCCACTACAACGGAGACCATGAAGTCAACGTGAGTACTGGCCCCACCATCTGTCTGGATTAGTATGTAGTCGTTATCTGTGGCTGTATTGTTAGATGAAGGGTCTAAGGAGTCAATGTCACCAGCAGCTGAGCCTGATTGAGTAACTGTAATGGTACCCATAGTTGCAGCTGAGGAGTTCTTAACTGTGACGGTTACATCACCACCAGAAATAGAACCTTCAAGTACTGAAGTTACTCGACTAACGGTACCACCGAAAGGAATAGGACAGTAGATGTTCTCTGCTGAAGATAAGTCTGCTAAATGAACAGTGAATACAGAACGAGTAGTCTGCGACGACCATGTACCTGAACCTGAACCGTTAGCCTTGTAGACTTGACCAGAAGAAGCTGTAGAGACACCCTTAGGCTCATGCAGGTAGGGATCAGTAAGAGTGGAGTGGTTTACGTTAGCCATGGGGAATCTCCGTAGGGGATATATACTAGTGGCCCTGCCAAGGTAAAGAAATTATACAGGGGTCTGAAGCATCTGTCAAGAGTAAAGTTAGTGGGTGCCCCCGTTAAGGGACACCCTAGAGTATTATACAGCAGGGTTAGTTACGATTGTAACGATACCTTCTGGACGGTACTTCTTTACACCGTAACGAGCAGTAGTAACATACTCGTGACGTTGGTTGTCTTTGTTGTACTCATAGTCAACCTCTGGCATTTGACGCCATGCACCAACGAATGGGTTAGCACCCGCATCAGCAGAGAAGAACAAGTTAGCAACACCGTTGTTAGATGAGAAGTCGTTGGCTGTTGAGCCATCTTTCTCTACCAACGCAGCATCGGCAACAGTTGTCTTCAAGTAGTTGGATGTGTATACATCGAAGCCATAGACGTTAGCTACGAAACGCATACCAGTTGCGATACCGTCACGAACAATACCTTCAAACATTGGGTTGTTTGACACGTTGGTCAAGTTTGTCAATGTGTTCAGTTGGTACTCAACGGATGGGTCAACAACAGCAACCAAGCCACGATCTGGAACGTTAGACTTCTTCAACGCATAACGTGCGAATGCAAAGTCAGCTAGTTCCATGACACCTGAGTTACCACCTGAGATACGGTGAGCAATGCCATCAGTTGTTTCTGCAGAGTTAGCTGATACGCCAACTTCTGGAGATGCAAATGTGGTTGACTCAAAGTGCTCAAGGATGGCACGTTCTTGCTCTGGTACAAACCGTGCTTCAAGCTGTGCTGAGTAGAATGAATCTTGCGCAGCTTTCTTGGTTAGGTATGTTGCAGACTGCAAGTACTTGTCAACTGTGAAAGAGAACTCAGCTGTGTCCATCGGTGTGTAAGCAACTGCTGCATCTTCTGTGTAGTCAGCTACGGTTGTTTTACCGATTGTTGGGATTGTGAAAGTGTCACCATCTGGGAAACCGTCAAGCATACGTACATAACGTTGTGCTTGCATCTCGTCCCGTAGGATGTCTTTTAGTTCAGAAGAGTATACCTCTGAACGGATTAAACGCTGTGTATCAGCATTGGAGGAAATCATGCCAGCCATTGTGCTAGTCCTTTTAGTTTGATTTAAGAGAGTTTAGTTACCGAACCTATCACCCATCTTCATCTTATCTGAGATAAGTTGTTGTTGATTACGGGGAGAATAGTATTCGTGTGGGTTCTCTCGGCGTAGCTTTTGGTAGTATGACCAATTACGTTCTGCCGAGACTTGCATATTGACACCCTCAGTTCGTACCGAGCCTTGAACCATAGGGTTCTGTTGGGCTTTAGGTGCTTCACCGATAAGAGCAAAGAAGGCGTTAGGAGATTCAGCTGCAATGTCACGTAAACGATCCATTGACATACCTAGCTCTTCAGCTTTCTTAGTTACAACAGCTGTGGCTTCTGTGCCAAAGCTTTTGCTTAGCTCCTGATCTACGTGGGATAGGTTCTGCTTGACAGCAGTATCGTTCTCCCTCTGTGTCAGTGTCTTCTCAACAAGGCTCTTCAGGTGTTCCTCACTAATGCCATCAGTGGTGTTCTGTGCATTCGTGTTACCGTTATTATTGGGCACTCCATCCTTCACTGCGGTAGTGTCAGTGGCCTTATTCTGGAGTTGTTCAAGAACTTGAGCTTGATAATCTTTCTTCTGGATGTCCTCTCGCATGAGTGCTAGCTGCTCTTCTAGAGTCTTAATGTAGCCATCAGCTTCGAGTTTACCTTTAGCAAGAGTCTCAGGATTGCTCCAGTTATCTCCCTTTGCCTCTACGAGTTTCTGTACATAAGATTCCTGTGGTGAGGTCTCTTGTGCTTGATTCTCTGGGGACTGGTCGGTCTGTGTGGTTTCAGCACCGTCAGTAAATACCATGTTTTATTCCTTGTCTAGGTTGATAAGATCAAGCACCGTGGTTAGTGCTCGGTTGAACCCGATCCTATCAGCCTGTTTGAAAGCCCATGAAGGACTGTCATAGTCAGCAGTAGGTGGGATGTCCTTGAGCATAGGCCCTAGGATTTCTTGAAGACGGTCAAGGCTCTCACGGTTTGACAAGATAAGTTGTCGTACCTGTGCTTTCTCTTCTTTCGTCTTACATTCTTTTAGCCATGCGGTCTTCATTTAGAGACCTTGCTCCATGGCGATCTGTTGGTCTTCCTCAAAGTCAACTTGTGCTTCTGTGGCAACTTTCTGTGTTTCCATCTGCTCAACGACTGTGACGTTCTCACCGAACAAAGCTGGTTCACCTAGTTCATCTGCAAGTAGACGAGCAAACTCTTTACCTGATAAGTGAGCAGCCATCGTTGGGTCAGCTAGCTTAAGCTGGTACAGTTGTGTCAAACCTTGTACACGGTTAGCACGTTCAGCAAAGTGACGAGCACCCATTGGAACGATACGTCCGTTACCTTTGATGTCTTCCTTTGTGATCTGCTCAAAGAAGAACAAACCTGTGTTGTCATTCAGTACTCGTACAGTGTCAGCATAGTCCATGTTACGACGAGCAGACTCTAACATTGAGTTCAGGATTGGCTCAAGGAACACACGTTCGAAGTGTGCTGTCTTGTGCTGGAAGATACGACCAGCAGCTGTCATTAGCTGGTTAACCTCAAAGGCTGTCTTTTCCCCTGCACTACGGATACCCATAGCTTCACGTGGGGCACCAGCTAAGGCTTCCATCTTGTTCTCTAGGTTCTGAATCTGAAAGTCAGCATTCAAAGCTGTTGAGTCAGGAACTAAGTAACCTACGTCACCCTCTTCACCCATGTAGATACGAGCAGCTGGTTCGAAGTCGAAGTCCTCTACGTCACCACGGATCTTAAGCATTGGGTAGGCGATCTGATCGAAGACATCAGCCTTCAAGTTCTCTAAGTGGTCGATGCGGTACTGCATACCAACTAGGTTGTCCAAGGGACCCATCGCATAGAGGTTATCAGGACGTTCACGCCACCCTGCATGGAACACTGGTGACTTACCTAGCCAACTAGGGTTCTGCTCATTGGTGAGGATGTATGAACGGTCTACGACTGTGATGACACGGTTCTTATGGAAGACCCCTGTGTCGTTGTCATAGATGTCACCATAGAAGGTAAGAAGTTCTACGTAGTTAGATTCGTAGTATTCCTGCAAGGATGAGAAACCATCAGCAATGAATGCCTGTGACTTTGACACATCAATGTCATTACCTGAGGAATGGGCACGGTTACCTAACATCTTCTCCATGATCTGAGTCATGTAGGCGTTGTCAACACTCTCCTCAACCTTACGAGCAATCTCACCGAGGGTGACAACTGAACGGATGATCTTAGGGCTGTTATCGAAGTCAGGTGCTATCGGGTTAAAGCATACGTCAAAGGGGCTAAGGCGTACCAGACGAGGGCCTACGTAGTGAGGCACTTGGTCACCTACCTGATACTCAGTAACGTCACGTGTGAACTCAACAGTGGCGAAACAGTTACCGTACTGGATGTAGTCGTTAAGAAGTTTACTGACAGTTGTTGTGAAATCAGACTGACGAATCTTGTTCTCCATATAAGCTTGGATAACATCTCGTTTCATCTTGGTAGCTGAGTCTTGATCGTTAGCTTCAAAACGGAACCAACGCTTCTGTGGGAACAATGCTGAGAAGTAGTTAGCATGTAGGTTGTCAGCAATCTGTGTCAGCTTAGGAGTAGTTGTGCTGTTAGTCCACGGTAGCTTACTGTTAGATGTGGTACGAGTATCTGTAGCATAGATGTAGTTACGTAACTCTTTCCATTCCTCTAGCTTAGGCTGACGAGCTTTATTCCAAGTAGTCCAACGATTAGCAATGTCCACAGCTAGTGCGTGTGGGTCGATCATGCTATCTAGGTCAATAGTTGTTCCAGCCATTAGAAGGAAACTCCACCAAATCTTTTGTTAAATTGTACCACGTTATCACGATCCCTACGGACGTTACGTGATGGTTTTATTGCCATGTCCACAACTGAAGCCAATGCGTCAATAACATCGTCGTGTGGTGGGTTACGGGATGACAACTCTTCCTCAAGTATTTGAGTATTACCACCACGGTAGTGCCACATACTAAGGTTGTCATAACGAGGCTCAAGGGCTGCTGAGATGCGTTCCTGTTTGTTGCCTTGGTGTTTGTTAGGTCTGAACTCTTCGATGCTCAGTGACAGGCCATGCTGCTTCACTAGCTCCTTGAGTTGTTTAACGATGGCTACCTGAGCAACGGTTGTCTCTGCTCTCATCTTGCGGAATGACCACTTAGTTGATAACTGAAAGATATGATCAAAGTAATCAGATATACGGTCAGTCTTGAAACGGTCAATGTCTAAGACATACACGTTGTTCTCTGCATCAATGCCTATGACAACAATAGCTGTGTAGTCGGCTTTCTTTGATAAACTAAATGCGAAGTCAACAGCTGCATATACGTTAAGCTTGTTATCTCTGTAGAACCAGTAACCGTTCTCTTGGCGTAGGTGCTTACGTTCGAAGTACTGGAACTTGTCACTACCTACAGGTACGTTGTCTGGGTCACTAGGGTCGTTGTAGTACTGTGCACGGAACTGACCCTTGTCTAGGTACTGTCCTCGTTTCTTAGCTAGGACTCTTATATCAAAACCAAACCACTTACCATCTCTACGTTGACTACGAGGCCATAGCATCTGACCTGTACCGTCACCGTTTTCCTCTACTGGACGTTCAAAGATCTCATAGATAGTTTCTTCACCTACCTTGTTACCGTCATCATCATACAAGTCTTCCTCCATCTGGAGTAGATCGTTGTACAAGTCAGCTGGGTGGTAACGAGTACCTACTACCCACTCCCTAGCGTCGGCACCCTCAATGGATGACAAAAGAGAGTATTGACTCTTTACTTTGTTTCTGCCCTCACCTGTGTAGGCATTCTCATAAACTACAATGTCGTCTAGAACTGCAATGTCACAGTGCATACCTGTAAGAGAAGTGGTAAGACCACCAGTGAAAACAGAAGGGTCACGTACATTCTCTTTCTTACGGGCTGGGTGGTCCAACATGATCTCTGAGTTAGTCCACCGTGTACGTTTACCATCTTCAGGATGAACATGATCTGGCCAGTAACGACTATATACCTCAGAGGTTAAGATACTCTTGATGAAGCCTAGTTGTTTCTCAGCTAGGTTAGCTGTGGCTGATATATATAGGATACGTAAGGTTGGGTCTTTGGTTAACTCCCAAGCTACCCTGTAAGCTACAAGACGAGACTTGCCGTGGTCACGAGGGAATAGAAGTAGTTGGTGAGACTTGGAGCCTTCCCGATCCCACCAGTTACAAACGTCTTCATGACATTGACCTAGTACTTGTTCAGGAGCTACAAGCCTAATGAATGTAACTAAGTCAGTTTCTGCTGCCTGTCTGATTTGGTCTATAGATGCCATGATAGCCTATCGGTTTAGGTTTGTCAAGAGGAAAGTTTACTACGGCTTAGTCGGCCATGTGATGTTAGTTGGAAAGCCAGCCTGACCAGTGATGTCACGTAGTGCCTGACGATAAGCAGTTTGCTCTGCTGTCATCGTGCGGTCTGATGTTGCCCACCAGTCTGTTTCTGCTATGAGGGTATCACGTTCAACACGAACCTCAAATTCCCCTTGAAGTATTTCTTGTTTAGTTTCTTGGTAGTCTGGCC
>Ga0209302_10000401_pt1 | contig 25855 bp, 25 predicted proteins | sample ArcOceMetagenome_2_FD_187445 | JGI IMG/M metagenome (GOLD analysis project Ga0209302, IMG submission 187445) | Marine eukaryotic phytoplankton communities from Arctic Ocean - Arctic Ocean ARC135M Metagenome (SPAdes) (version 2) | ecosystem: Environmental > Aquatic > Marine > Oceanic | place... | reverse complement strand
AAAGATCGGCTACCGGATAGCCCTAGCATACCCAATAGGAGAGGCATCAGTGTGCCTGCGTCTGCCTGTGGTATCACTAAGCCAAACCCTGCCGCGATGGGTGACACTAGGAAGTTTACAGCCATACCCAGTACAGCCACATAGCCGCATAGGGGTCGCCATGATGACTGAAACCAACTTCCTCTAGCGTCTGCTTTTAGTATTTCTATCTGAGCCAATGCGTTGGCATCAGCCATCGTCGCTATTTCATGGCTCAAGCGATTACGCTCGTCAACATCCGGTATGACTTTCTCAAGGATGCCTGCAATAGGCTTTAGGAAATGCTCTAACATTTTAGTACACCTTTGTAGTTTCTGGATCAACGTATTTTGGAGCGCAGTAAGCCTTCAGTGGCAGTTGGTACAAGATGGTTTTCAGCTTTTCTGGATAATGCTTTTGCTCTGGAAGTCTGTTTTGTAAAGCAATCGATCTTGCAAAAAAAACACATTCTTTTATGTTTCTCCAAGCACCGAACTCTTCTTTGACCTCTTCGCCTTCGACGTTAGTAATTACTATAAGTACAAAAACTAATACGTTCATCTCAAAACCTTTGTCTCTTTTTCTACCCACGCTAACTTACAGATACACTGCGTGGGCTGATAGTTACGCTGTGCTTTAGAAAGCTGTTGGCACATGTATCTACAGGCTTGGAGGTTTTTGTAGTACACAGTCTTACTTTCATCAACACTGCCGTTAAGAAAAAACAATAGCGCAAACGCCATCTTCATTCTATTTAGCCAACAGAGCTTGGACTAGCGCCTGTATCTGCTCGTTGGTCTGCTCTTGTATTTTCTCTTGTCTCGCTAGAGATTCAACAATTGCCTCAACTTTAGTCTCTGTGACGGCTTGGCTCTGTCCGTTCTTCTGGGCAGCTTTAGCCGTTTCTTTGACGATGACTTCTATACGTTTAACGTCTGCTGTGGTGGCTTCGGCATTAGCTTGTGCCGCACCGTAACTTATCGCCCCAACAAACAGAGAAACCACCAATGGTAACGCCCACGTAGGGATTGAAATGGTGTTGTCTGACATGAGTTTTTCCTCTTTTAAAAATTAGTAGCACCAAAGGACGCTTTTGTCATCGCGAATATCGACATGCACAAACGCCTTTGCTACCCCAATACCATTGAAGCCCAAGGCAGTAGCATGACGGACTAGTTGCATTCGCTGACGGCCTCCATTGACATAGATGTCTGCGGCTATGCCTTGGGCATGTGTACCTACTTTGTCTTTGCGCTTCTCGATACTGTGGTCGGGCGATCTGTAACCACTGGTGATATGAAAAGGGAAGCCGCAAGCTCCCCTGAGTAAATCTAGCTTTCTAATGAAGCCTTGTGACATCTCGTTCTCACCAGTTTCTTGGCAGTCAAAGTCTTCTATCTTAAAGTATTTAAATGTGTCCTCTTTCAATGAGTTTTCTCCTTTTTACTTTATAAAAACAGCACAACTACCAAGCACACTGAAGAAGACTATGACGAATAGAAGGTCTAACCATTCGTCTTTACTTTTGAAATCCATGTTTTAGTACCATTTAGCGAATGCTATTGCAGTTAATATGAAGGGGTATATCGCTAAGACCATCCGCTCAAGCCTGTCGAATTTCTTCGAGCCAGACTCAAGTTGTCTCTGGATGCCCTCGTAACGCACTAGACACTCTTTTTCGTGAGCGTCTATGCGTGTTAGAGTTTCTTTCACTGTTGCCACTTGTTATCCCCCTAGGACAGGCCGTGTAGCAGGAAAGTCTTCAGTAGAAGGCCAGTTCCGTAGTGCTGTACGGTAGACTAAGATAGCCTCTGCATTAGGGTAGTCAGAAACGGTAGCGGCTATGTCAGTGCGCGTTAGTTCTGCGTCACGCCATGTACGCGCTTTCTGTTCTGGTGTTATTAAATCTTCTTCGTATATTAAAGCCATTATTTTACCCTCACGTAGTTTTGTCCTTCACCGACTTGACCAACACCGCTATAACCGTATGTATAATTATCTATGCCAATTGCAGGCTCTATTTTTATAACTAAATCAGTACTAGGGTCAGCTATTCTAAAATTAGTGCCATCCCATGCGAGTGTTCCGTTATAGCCTCCTTCTCCACTAGGTATGCTGTACGCTACGCCAATATAATTACCTGCGCTGTCCCATTTAGCTACGCTCCAAGTGCTATATCCGCGATATACATAAATGTGTGTACCGTCAGAGGTTATACCGTCAACATAACCAGTTTGCCCACCTGAACCAAAGGCTACACTTGTATAAACCCACGACGAGCTATATTTAAATACTGTGCGCGAGTAAGTCAGCACGTAGAAATGCGTTCCATCCCACGCAATACCCTTTATGCCGTCAGTATTAAGTTGAGCCGCCAAGTCGATAGTTGAGCCTATTAAATTAAACGACGTATCGTATTGACGGACATCTTGATAGTTATCTCCTATCCAAAAACTTGTGCCATCCCACTCAATTGCATAAGGAGTACTAGTACCGGTCGTGTCATAGACAGCAACATATACGCCTGCGTTTGTATATTTGTATACCTTGTCCTCGTTTTGATTAACAAGGTAAAGATGTGTGCCATCAGAACACATCCCGTTAACGTAAGTAGTCTGAGTCGCAAAACTAAAATTATTTCCTGCGTAAATATCCGTAGTACTAGCGTCAGGGTAAAGAGTCAAATCTGTCTCATACACCCCACCTTTTAAGTACACTCTATCGTCAGCCGTTGTAAGGACATCAACGGTATCTTTTAAAAATATTACCTCGTTAATTATTGAGGCTGTATCACCTTTAGAACTGAAAAAATCAGTTAAATTCGCCATTTGTTGTTTACTCCAAAAAAATTAGTTGTTGGTAATGTCGTTGTTTAATGAATGCGCCATCCTGCGGCATCTGAGTGATACTGAAACCGCACAGTGACGTTAAGTTTGTCTAGTACCAGTGTAGTATTTGCGGCTAAACCTTGAATCTTCTGACCAGTAGCAGGAGCTACGACAGTGTTAATAAAGTTACCCACAGTAATAAACACTTTAGAGCCACCGGCTGTACCAGTGGGTAGCGTCATCGTTTTTGCAGCAGCGGTCACAAGTACATGCTCGTTGTTTAAAAGCGTCTTATTTACGGCTGTCGTAGTGCCGGTCGGATATGCAACAGCATTGACAGCGGCAAGCTGAGTAGTACCGGCAGTGTTGACGTTGCCAACCTGTGTAGTGCCTTGTGTCGTTACAAGACCTACTTGTGTATCACCAGTGTTGATGATATCTGTCACAGTAGCTGTGACGTTTAGTGCCTCAAGTGTTTTACCAAGATAAACAAGGTCTTTGGGGTCTGATGTCGAGGCCGCCAAAGACTGTGCTTTGGTGTCGATAGCCGTTATCAGGGTGTTAAAGTTACTATTTTGTACTGCCATACGGCTATACTCCTAGGTTTAGTAAAGTTTCATCTTCAAGGTCGGTGATTTTTGCCGCAAGAGCGGGTGAGAGTGTTGCAGTTGTCACACTGCCTGTCGGTATCGTAGTACTACTAGAAATTGCAAAATTAGGATAAGTACCAGTGACTGTCGTTGTACCTCCCCCTGTTAGTACAACTGTTTGGTCGGGCGATGTGTTAGTGAACTCAGTACCTATTAACGATAGGCCAGTACCTCCTGTGTATGTCGTGTTTGTACTACCAATCGTAAAGTTTGGGTAAGTACCAGAAACACTCGCAGCACCAGAGCCTGTTATTACAACTGTTTGGTCAGCTTGAGAGGCTGTTGCATAGGCACTAGCATCTGTAGTCGCTGCCGTACCAAGCCCCAAGCTCGCTCTTGCGGTCGTTACATTAGCCAAGTCATTAAGATTATTTGCTGCGATCAATGCACCGGATAATGAGGCATACGCATTTAGCCAAGCAGTGCCGTCCCAGACTTTCATTGAATCCCCAACATCATCGTAGTACAGCGAACCTTCGACCAGTGATCCACCGCTATTATTTGCAGTGGGTACTGAAGACTTAGCTCCAAGATAAATGTTGTCAAAACCTGCGATATTCGCAATCACAGTGTCACGCGCTGACTCTGCCGCTGTTCGTGAGGTTGACGCAGTTGACGCACTAGCTGTCGCGCTATTCTGTGACGCTAATGCTTCAGCCGCTTTTGTAGCCGCTGTAGAAGCACTGTTTGCACTGGCTGCTACAGAGCCTGCACTAGCAGTCGCTGAGTTAGCTGAAGCTGTCGCTGAGTTCGCTGAAGCTGCGGCACTACTAGCACTATTGGTCTCAGCAGTCTCTGCATTAGTCTCAGCAGTTTCCGCAGCAGCTTGGGCTGCAACCGCAGCATCTTTGGCAACTACGGATGCATTTTTAGCAACTACGGATGCATCTTTAGCGACCACACTGGCTGCTCTTGCAGTTTCACTATCGGCTGCTTTAGTTGTCGCTGTAGAGGCTGAACTAGATGCACTTGAAGCTGAAGACGCTGAGTTAGACTCAGAAGTTGAGGCTTCGGAGGCTTTAGTTGTCGCAGTGGCTGCACTAGCAACACTAGTAACTTTTGAGGCTTCACTAGCAGTCGCACTAGCGGCTGCGGCATTCTTAGAGACTAAGGCTGCTGCCTCTGCGGTTTCTAAATTTGTTTCCGCAGTTTCTGCCGCAGTTTTGGCGGCAACTGAGGCTACTCTGGAGGCTTCACTTGCGGTTGCGCTTGTCGCGGCAGTACTTTCTGAAGTTGCTGAGTTAGTCGCTGATGTCGCGGCTTCTGAGGCTTTTGTTGCAGCAGTCACGCTACTTGCTAAACTATTGACTGCACTATTAGCCGCAGCGTCTTGGGAGGCTTGAGCCGCTGTCTGTGACGCTGTTATGTCTGACTGTGCATTTACAGCGATTACTTTAGCCGCTTCTGAAGCTAAACGTGAAACTTCACTAGCTGCTGCTGAAGCTGTATTTGCCGCAGTATCTTGCGTAGCCGCTGATGCACTTGCTGCTGCCGCTGTGGCTGAAGTAGCTGCCTCTGTGGCTGAAGTTGCTGCATCTGAGACAGAGTTTTCTATTGCATTAGTAGCGGTGGGGGTGACCCCAGTACCACTGAAGAATGATGATTTTGCCATTTGTTAGTTATCCACTAGAGTCGGTAAGAAGGACGAATACTCTGGATAGAGCCAGTGAGTTCCTGATCATTCGCTTGCTCTTGTATTTCAGACATGAACGTCATGTACTTATTGTCAAAAACGCTAGAACGCTCATCTAAGTAGTAATCACTGGCGTAAGTGAGTGCCGCATACATAATTAAATCTGGGGCTATCTGAGCTAAGAGATTTTCTTCTGAGTCTGAAGTCATCTCGTCGAAAGACGCATAGTAATTTAATACTAAGCTACCACTTGACGGCTGTGGGTATAAAAGGAAACTGCCACCTTCTCTTGTAAAATACTGAGGACTACCAGTTTCGTTGCCTTGGGAAAGCTCTTGCATCTCGCGCATCGGTAGGCGCGTCAAATCGCTGCTACCGTAGTAGATGTCTATCGCCTCCATAAAGTTACTTGGGAGAGCCACTTTAGTCGCTTGCGATGAAAAGTTATAAGTATGCTGAGTCTCCATTGACGGAACTCTCAGTGAGCGTTGGATACGTCCAATACCTTGATCAATGAAGGTATCAGCCAATGCATTGGTTATGTCTGAGCGATTCAATAACGCTTTGAAGTGAGTTCTGATACTTCCATAGTTCATGTTTTATACCTGTTTTTTCGTTGTGATAAAGGCATTGAGGTCTTGTTGCTTAAGGCGCATTAAGATGGCCTTTGGAGTCTCATTCATCATGTCGAATCCTTCGCGTAGCCACTGCTCATGTACCTGTACTGGGACTGAGGCAACTCGCATAAACTCACCTTCCTTTTGATTAAGGGAGTTCTCTCGTTGGTATCGGATATCGTCTATAAATGACTGAGGTATGTGCTGTGAGTGTTGGATAGTGAAATTGTTTTCGTCGTTATCCATCAGCACTCTATTTTGTATATCGTGGAATTTAGTATCTTTTTCAATATTTGACATTAGCTGCTCCTTAAAAAATAAAAAGGGGGTGAAGCCAAAGATAAGTTAAGGAGAGCAAAACCCTTATCTCTAGCAACACCCCCTAGTTTCTAACTAGGACTTATGGAAGCCCTATTGGACTCAAGAAAGTCCAGTGATCATGCCGCTATCTGAAAACTGAGAATGCTTTACAGATACTTCACCGATGACCATGTGCTTATCACTATCACCTGTCTTGGCTAATAGAGTACGAGTAAACGGACGTAGTACAGCTTGCTTAAACATGGATGGATCGATGAGGTAAGCATTGGTTGCTAGACACTCACGATTTAGGATAACTTTGTACGTACCAAAACTTGTTACTAGTACGTCGATTGCGTTGACCAAAGTCTTCGCATCAGCTAAGTCACGCTGACGGTTAGAACTAGAGGCGAATCCTGCAATGATCGTAGAGTCGGCAGGCTTGATCATCAGTACTGAAGGATCAGAGCCGTTGGTGTAGCAAGTCTGACCTAACTCTAGCAATTTGGCTTCGGTAAGGGCATCTGTGCTGTTACTTCCGGCATCTACAGTAGTAGAAATCTGCTGATCAATAGAGGCCATCTTACGAGCCGCTGAAGCCGAACCAGTTACTGCTGCTTGTGAGACACCGACCATAGACTTTTCTACGTCGAGCTTGACGGTTTTTAAAACTTTTGCCAAATTATAAGCTGTTTGTTTAGCTCTACCGTGGGTTTTTACAGCATCAGAAGTAGCAGATACTTGAAAAGCCTCACCGATAATCTGGGTAGTATTAGAGCGAGTAGTAGGTTGCCCAACTGCTGTCATGGAGCTGTCTGCCCCTTCTACTAATCCTGCGGCCGAGCTATTTCTCAAACTATCTTCGAGCCACTCAAAAGTACGTGAGTGTACTTTCTCGCTTTTGATCATAGATTGGAATGGGGTAGCGGATGGGCTAATGTTGGCGATAGTTGCAGATACATCTTCGGCAATACCAACCATGGCATACGAGACTAAGGTAGTCATAACTTATTGTTTCCTATAGAGTTTTTATTTAAAAGGGGGTTATCCAACATCCCAGTTAGCCATCAATGCATCTGCAATGTCATCAATGTCATTACCTCCACTTGGACTATTCCGTAGGCGATCTTGCGCTGCTCTCTGCTTGCTGACTCGTTGATCATTTTCAGAGGGCGGTGCTTTCTTGCTTCGGAGTATCTTGGTGGGTGCTTTAGCTTTCTTCGTTTTGGCTACTTTCTTAGACTTGTCAAACATCATTGCCTTGTGTAAAAGCATAATCACATTAGGATCGGTGTATGTATTGACAGCTTCAGCAGGCAAGCCGCTACTGATGGCGTGTTCTCGAATGTCATTGTATAAATCAGTATTCCATTCGGGTAACTTTTCTTTGAGAACTTCAATGCAGTGTTTGGCACTTTCTTGCTGTTGTACGGCCTGTTTCTGCTGTAGTTCGCCATAGAAACCATTCGCTTCCTCTTGGAGGAACTTAAGATCGCTTTCTGCTGCTTTTGCTTCAGCACGTAAAGCCGCAAAGTCATCGGGGTTCATTTGCCGCGAGGCAACTAACATATCGACTTCTTCATAGGGCTTGTAACGGTCTTGGGCGCGAGTCAGCATAGCTTGTAGTGACGCATCTGCACGTTGCAGGGCTTCATTAGCTTCTTTTTTCTGGTTTGCTGTTTCTTGAGACTTACGAGTGAGGGATGCTTCTTGGCCGTAGAGCCGCTTAAGTTCCTTCAAAGATGCCTGCTTGGTTTCTCCGTCAACTGTGAGTTCGACAATAGTGTCATCGGATAGATTTAACTCTTCTACCTCCTCCTCAGTCTCCTCAGATTCCTCGTCTACAGGGTCTTCGTCAGATTCAACGTCTTCTTCGGTTTCTCCATCATCCTCAATTTCACCAGAGTCTTCTACTTGAGTCTCGTCAGTAGTTTCCTCTGTTGCCTCTAGATTACCTTCTATAGATAGCTGATCTTCTTCAGCGTCTTTCCAGTTGTCTAAAATGGCATCTGCCGCCCCATCTAAATCAAGGGCGGTAGTACCTGAGTCAAAAGTGTCTTGCACGTTATCGTTAGACATAGTGCTTACTCCTCTTCAGTTGTTACTTCAGTTTCTGAATTTTTAGCTTCAATCTGCTCACGCACTGAGACTTGTTGTCGCAAAGTGCTAATGATTTCGACTAATGCTCTGTATTGGATATGGGCGGCATGGCGCTTGGCTTCTTCATCAGGTTCTGACGATAGAAATACCTGTATTACAGCATCCACCATCGTGTTCATTACTCTGTTGAAAGCCTCCGCAGACAGCAAGGTTTCTGCGTCCGTTCCAAGGGCTATTAGTTGCTCTTCGTTCATATTTTATGCTCTCCTTAAGGGCATGGGGTTGGTGAATGGGTTATCCATTCGGGCTTGCGATAGCCGTGATCTCATCTGCCTGTTGAGCAAGCACAAGTTCTGCGGTATCTATTACTTTCTTATGGTTAAGTTGAGCTTCTTTGAGATCAACATTGTCAGACTGAATAGCAAAGTTGTTCTCTGCTTTCATTTTCTCTAGCTCCAACTTCATCTGAGCATTCTGCACATCCATCTTGGCTTTCATCTCGCCTAATGCAGTTTGACGCTCTTGTACTTCTAGCTGTTTCTTCATCATTTCTAGCTGAAGCTCTTGAGCAGGATCAGGTTTCTCCTCTGGTAGTTGGTCTGGGCTAGTCAAGTACTCAGCAACATTCTTAATTCCAGATAGCTCCATTACTTTGGAGATCAACTGAAATTGATTCTGAGGTGTGTACATCTTTTGTAGTGCAGGGTCAGCTTGGAAAGTTTGGTGCATACCAATGTACTTCTGAGCTTCACGATCTTGCTCACCGTAGCCTAGAGAAAGCTCTACAGTTACATCACGCTTGTCAGCCCAATCACTTGGGTTTATCTCAATGTACTCACCCCCGATCTCTACGATCTTCTCTTGGCTTTCATTCTCAATACATAGCTGATAGATAGCTTGGTATAGAGGCTTCAAGAATTGAGTCGCAAAGTTACGCGCAATGATCTTCTGACGCTGTTGGGACATGGTGGCTAACTGCTCAACCATAGCAGCCGAATTTTGCTTAGAGATAGCATCTTTGTTTAAGCCTTGGCTTAGACTGCTGATCCCACTTGTCTCTTCTTTGTCTTCTTGGAGTGTCGCTAGAAGTTGGAAGGTAAAGGGGTTCAAAGGTGCTTGCATCATTGGCGCAATAGCATCAGGACGAGTGACGTTTACTAAGCCACCTACCCTGTTGTCGATCAGTTCTTTAGGATTACTTAGACCACCTTTGAGTACGGTGTACCTAGGGTTATTAGTAACCATAGCGTGATCTAGAATAGACCGCGTGAGTACTGTCCTTGCGTTCTGGGTAGCTACTAGCTTGTCAGCAAAGTTGTTACCGTAGAAGGCGTGAGGAATCGGCAGTGGAACAAACGTAACAAATGGTTTTCTATTAACCTTCTCTTTATCGAGAAGCACGTTACCGGCTTTTATTATCTTATAGAGTTCTGCAACTCCCGATCCCTCACAATCCATTTCCATGTAGACTTCATAGACCATTACTTCTCTTACTTGGTCTTGGTAGCCGTGGGCATTAAAGCCCCTGTCGTTACTGATAGAATCATGGCGCGACAGCACTTCTAAGTCTGTTCCCATAGTGACATCACTATGATCACCGATCTTATTTATTAGTTTCTCTGAGTAACCATCTAGGCGTAGTTCAGAGAGAGTCTTTTTAGTCCGATGGGCGCAAAACAATGCACTCTCTACAGACTTTGGCTGTGATTCGATTAAGAACTCTTCTGGCGCAATGTTCTCTATGATTACTTGGCTTGTATCTCTAGTAACCAGAATTTCTCCTGAAAGCAGACCTAGCTCATCTTCCTCATGCTCACCAAGCTCAACATCGTCTTGGGAGAGGATTACGTCTAGCTCATTCTCAGTGATATTCTCAAAGTACTCTGAAGTAGTCTCAGTCTGCTCTTGCCAGAAGACTTTGGCGATTCCTGCTCTTGCCATTAAGCCGTCATGGATAACTGAGGACATAATGGTGTACAGATCGTTTTGCCTATGGGCTACATAATCTGTGTACGCAGAACAAACCGCAGCCATCTTCACATCTTCTGCACCTTGGGGTGAGAAGTGGACAATCTTGTTGCCGCTAGAGAATGTTTCGAGTAAAGCAGCGGTCATTGCAGAAACTGCATCATATACATCTAGAGATACATACTTGGAGTTACCATCGTGAATTGGCTTTGGCTTTGCGCCAGTGTAATACTCCATTACATTGGATCGCTCACGGCTGAGTTCGCTATCGTGGTATCCGACAGATCGTCCAACATTGTCATCTACTAAAGCGACTATCTCTGTGTCAGAGAGTTTCTTGTAGTCTTTTTTCTTTGCCATAATTAAACCATCTCAATATAGAATGAGTCTGTGGATTCAACTGGAGTCCAAGCACCAGTGTGTACATGATTCGCTAACGCTAATGCCATGACACAATCGTCATAACACCCTGCTTCTGCCTGCATTGCGCCACTTTCAGTGACAATATAGGTAAGCATTTCGCGGAGCGTGACCTTACAATTAAGCTCCAACGTCTCCTCGCGCATGGCGGCTCTGAGTTGGTCGATAATCAAGGGTTTTGTTTTAGAAGTTGTTGTGAAACCTAGCTTTGTTGTCTCACGGTCTGTGAGCTTATCCATCTGAGTTTCAGTGTAGAAGTTAGGGTAAGCCATATCCTTACCTAACCTAGTACAGGTCAGGATGCCGTGAGAGTTGTTCTCTACACAGATAAAGGCTTCGTTGTAGTACTCACCCAAGGCATGCAGTATCTCTGCATAATAATCAGGGTGTACATGGCCTCGCCAAGTGGCTACTTGTCGTTTCTTGGAGTCCAAGACCTGTGCTACAGAATAGTCACCGCCTCTAACGCCCATAGCGACATCAGCACCGATAACGTACTGTTCGCCCTCTACGTGTTTACGGTAAGTACTTAATTCACCACGCGCATTGTTAGCCCACTCTCCACCTTCCAGAGCTAGTCGCTCTTTTAGGTCTATAGTTTTATCTAAGGACTTCACAATTTGATCAGGGTTAAATACAGGCCGTCCAGTAGTCAAAAAGGCTTCATCTGGCTCACTAGGGTACTCTTGTCTAAAGAGGTCAAGGCCGTTCTGGGCAATCTTCCTGCGCCTGAACATTAGCTGCCCATCATCTAGATCATAGAGGTCAACTAAGTCTTCTTCGTCAGGAGTCCTCTCAAAGTTCTCAGGGACTGTTTCACGATACTCAATATCAGTAAACCAAGGTATAAACACAGGAACATAGCCGTTACTACCATCGACAGCACCGCGCCAAAGATCAGCAAAAATACCTGTAGCACCATTAGCGGTAGACTCCACGAAAATCGCAGTGCCAGAATGATTAGGTACGGCCTGAGTAAGACCATTCCAATTATCCAATGCAGTGCTTTTCTGCCAAAAGGCCAACTCTGAAGCATGTACATGAGTGAGCGTTTCGCCTCGTCCGATAGAATCACCGCCTGCTGTCGCAACCACATAACTGCTATCAAGGACATCAAAGTTCATCTCCCTTCTAGAGCTATATTTAGTGTGTGGTTTTAAGATATCAGGGCAATGCTCATGGAATCTCTTAGTCATATCAAACAGAGCGCGAGTAGAGTCAGCATGGTGTGTGATTACCATTGCCTTACAGGCTTGCTTCTGGCTCACAGAGTAATACAGGTAGCCGCCAGTGTAGGTGGACAAACCTTGCTGTCTTGCCTTGAGAATAATGACTCTGACTTTACCTTCGGTGGCTATCTGGTTTTTTACTGCTGTGTCTAGAATTTGCTGTGCTGAATTTAACTTTAGAGGGGATATCTTGCCTGCTTTTGTCCGTATCTTTAGTGCGGCATTAGAGTAAAAGCTGAAATCAGTCAGCAGCCTCTTGCGTATCTGTGCTAGTTTCTTGTGCATCGGGTTGCTCATCCTCTTGCAATAGTGAAGCAAGGAAATCTTCTGCTCTAGAAATAGAGACATCAGACTTACTTACTGGCTTTGACTTGGTGAAGTCCAGTACTAGACGAGCCGCTGCTAGTCGCTCTCTGGTTTCACCTACAAGGCGCATGACTTCGACAGCCGTAGTTAGGGCTTCTTTTTGGTACTCATCTTCAATGTTGTATTCTTTGCTCATAATTTTGACTACCTTTTCTGCGTCTTTTTTGGCTTGTTCTCGCAAGGGTTCAATCGTTTCTTTACGATAGCCGTCAGGTACTCCCTTCGGTCTTCCTGCGTTTTTGCGTGGCTTTGTTGACCACTCCTTTCTTTTCGCTCTTCCCTCCGGTGTTGACATCAGAGTCTTGAAGTAGCTGTCTTTTCTTGCCATGTTTGGGTTTTTCAGGGGTTTGGGTTCTGCCTTTGCCCTCTTCTTTCTTTCCGTCATCTATGTGATCCTCAAGTATTGACTGAACTAACTTCCGCGTGACTCCACTTGAATTGCAGTACAGTTCAGGAGGCAACTCATAGAGCATCTCTTTAAATACATCAATGCGCTGTGAGGGGGACAGAAGTTTACTAGTTGTTACTTCTTGTATTGCTGTCAGGTATGGCACTAAGTCCATTACTTTGGTATTCATCACATAACTCTCCTTATGTGGGTTAAACAGATAGAATCCCTTGACCTGGGGGGAGTCCTTGGGGAGGTTGTTGTTTCTCCTCCTCTTCTCGCTCCTTTGCCGCCATTCCTGCGACTACAATCGCAAGGATTGTTGCCATTGGGTTAGCATGGAAGCTGACAGGGAATGCCTTTTTTTGGGTTTGGAAATACTGCTGTATTAATCTAGAAGTTTCAGGCGCTACTTCTTTCATTAGCTTGGGGTTCGCCAAATACACCCATATTGGGTCTACAGCTACTTCTGCGGCATCGGTGACGTAGCTAAGATGCTTCTTCCCTCTTTGGCTTATGCCGTTTTTATAATTGCTCATCGCAACTCTTTGCTCTGGTGTAAGGACGCTTTTACTCAAGTCATTACCAGTGTTTTTTAATATTTTGGCAAAGAAACTTCTCTGATAAGAAGAAGACCTTACGTAGTCACTTCCCACGGCAGGGTTACCGGCAAAAGATACTAGAAGTTGGTTCTGGATGTAATTAATCTCTTTTAGTATTTCTTTTTGTTGCTCAGTAGCGCCCTTAGATTGAGCATCCTTAATAACATCATTTAAAACATCTCTAAAGCTACCTTCGAGAATAGGTTTTCTGACGTTACTATCTGGGTGTGCAGAAAGTTTCTTCATCCACTGGGGTTTTTTAATAAAACCATAGGCATTACTTGTCCCCTCAATAGTGTGGGAAATTTCATGAGCTAAAAAAATCAACACTTCTAAATCAGTCTGGTTTTTTGTGTTCTTGACCCCAATCAAAGCGCGTTTGCTAACATCATTGGGCTGTGCGTTAAACCCCATAAGACTCTTACCGTTGACACCGTAGTAGCCAACAGATTTTCTGTAGCGGTCAAACGCTGCTTGTGATTTTGAGATTTCTATAGTCAGGTTAAGTGCTTTACCCAATGCAAGAAAATCATCAACATTAGAAATTCCGTTCTCCCACACAGAGCCTTTGTTTCCTATGTCAAAAATTCTGATAATACTTTCGGCAGTAGGAAGCTGCTCTTTTACTTCAGGGGGCGTAGGCTTGGTAATTGGGGGTGGCATTGGAGTCGGTGTTTCAGCTACAGGTGGCTCTGGTTGAGGTTGCGGCTCTGGTTGAGGTTGCGGCTCTGGTTGAACTACAGGTGGCCGTGGCTCTCTAGGTATAGGCTGTCCGTCCACGCCCACTATTGGAGAAGCAGTAGGTGTAGCAGGAGGTGGCGTAGGTGTTTCTCCACCGCCCTTCCTAGCTTGTTGCTGTTGTTGCACAATCTGCCTATAGCCAACAACGTACTTGTTGATCAGGTCTTGTGGAACACCATCCTCTTGCAGTGACTTCTCTATAGCAAACATAGCGTCTATAGGGTTTGTGCCTAAATCTAGAAGCATCTTATTCAGTGCTTTTTCTAGAAGATCACGCTCTGTACTATTAACTGAAGTATCAGACGCTAGGACTTCTTGAAGTTTGTTTACTCTAGCGTTGTTATCTAGTCTGCCACGATCTTTAGGAGTATTAGCCGCGCTACCTACAGCAATAGCTGTGGCTAGACCGCGTGGGTCTTCTATGGGTCTAACTCTGCGCTTGGCTACTTCAGGACTGTTGTTCGCTAGTAAGTTAATGTAGTTCACAGAGAATCCAGATACCTTCTCACCATACTGGATACTTTCGATAAGCGTCTCTAAATCTTTTCTTACTGAAGGATCAAGGTTAGGGTTCTGTAGGGCTTCAGCAACTGTAGCCTCAAGTCCTGCTCTATCCATGCCAGTGAATCTTTGGTAGATATCTTCTGGGCTGTTGTCTACTGGGGGCGCACCCTCGTTATAAAGGAAGAATCTCTTTGCTCTTCTAGCTTGGGTTTCTTCTTCAGATTTTGCTTGGGCTTTTGTATTGGCGGCTTTGGCTTTCGCTAAGTTTTTATCTCTCTCGCCCAAGCCAGACACCGCGCCTAGCCCTTGCTTGGCTTTATTCTGTTTGATGTAACGCTGTACTTTAGAGCGTCTACCTGTGACAGCATCAATTACCCTACCGCCTGCTACGACTCCTACAGCCATAGGTATCGACGCGCCTGCTGTAGAGCCTGCAAGCCCACCAAAGGTAGCTGCTCTTATAGCATTAGTTAAAGCGGCTTGACCGCTGTAGTTGTTACTCTGCGGCAAAGGACTAGCGTTGTCAGTGAACTTAGACAAACCGCCTTTCATGCCTGCATTCCAAACTTTGGTCTGCTCCTGAGATTCTTTTACTGCGTTAATTAGCCTTTTTCCATCGGCAGTACCACCAACCATAGATTTTAGTAGCTCAAAGTCACTATTGCCTAATACAGACTTAGTTTTATTTCTTGCTTGTTGGAGCAGCTTTTTGACTCTTACTCTCTCTGCCTTTTGCTGTGACGTAAGAGACTTGTCGTTTACATTGAGGTAAGAACTCAGGTCACTCTCTAGGTTAGTAATGTCTGCGGATATATTAGCGTGGGCTAAGTCCATCAAGGCTCTGACACCAGTAACTGAAGTTGTGTCTAAATCCTTAAGATTAAACTCTTTGCCGTCAGCATTACCTTCCCTAGCCAAAGCATCAAGGCGTTGTGCAAAAGTAGCCTGCGCTGATCTGTCACTAAGGTTAGCAGGAGTGCCACGGACAAGACTTGCGCCACCTGTTACTGTTTGTACTACGCCTGCATTAGTAGAGCCTAGTGCAAAGGCATCAATTGATCTGTCTTCTACTTCCTTTTGGGTGTACTCGCCACCTCGACTTGCCGCGCCTGCCATAGAGACACCTTCTTGAGCAACTTCTGTTACTCCCTCTACTGCGGTTCTCTGAAGTACCTCTTTAGCGGCATTAGCAAAGCCTTTCTTTTCTAAGGTCTTCGCTATTTCTTTAGGGGTCATCTTCAATAACTTGGATGCAGGGATTACCTTACTTGCACCAAACTTATCTAGGATACCGATTAGGACACCTTGGCCTGTAGCCAGTGCGGCATCGTAGTCGCCTACTTTCTCTTCTTGTTCAAAAGCGGCCTCGCCTGCGCCCATAGTTCCACTAGCTACAACAGTTCCTAGACCTATTACAGCAGCAGCAGGGGCAGATACTGTTGCTACAGCGGCACTAACTAGTCCACCGCCTAAAGCAACACCACCAGACACAGAGTTCTCTGCTGTCTTCTCACCTAACCAACCTACAGCCGCCCCAACACCGTCTTCATTAAAGGTATCTCTAAGAGACTTGTTGTAATCGGGGGTGTATCCACCTTTGGCTATGTCTTTATCTTGTTGTGCTACAACTCCAGTACCGTAGTCTTCGACACCTTGGATACCAGTGGCTCGACCAACGGCTTCTAGTCCTTTACCGCCCATTCTCTGTGCTTGGTCTACAGAATACTCAAAGGCATTGTCGGTTTCTTGGGGCTGTGGCTGTGGAACAGATTGTGCATTGCGATATGCCCTAGCAAGTCTTTTAGCGTCTTCTGTGTTGCCTGCTTCATCTGCGGCACGTAATGCCCTTCCAATGCGCTGTAAATCCTGAGACATATATAGACTCCACTATTTTAGTCATACTTACCAAGTAGATCACTGACATCATCAGAATCTTCCCCAGACTCACCAGAGTACTGACGGCCTGCGTTTTGCTCTTTGTAGGGGGCATAGCCTGTGCGTAGGTTATGTTCTAACATACGTGTAGCCGCCTGATAGTCATTAAGCCATTTGAGCCATACTTCTTCAGAATCAGAGAATTGTGGGATATCGGAACGGAATAGAGCCATCTCTTTGTCAGAAATTGCACCTTTAGTAAACGCTGTGTTAGACAGAGTTTTGTCTACAACCAACTCTTGGAGACGCAGGCGTATAGATGCTTCATCCGTACCCATCATTCCACCGATTTTGTTGGTCAACCAGTTCTTAGACGCACCTACTGCATTGTATTCACTGTTAGACAAGTCACTTAAAAGACCGTCGATTTTACCTGTGAGTTCTTGAGCCGCATAGATATCGGCAGGCGATCCAAAGCGTTCTGCATCTACTTTTGCTTGGGCAGCTTGTTGCTTTCTAAGTTCTTGATCTCTGGCAAGGTCATTCTCGTACTGAAGACGCTCTTGATCACGGTTGTAGTCTTGTATATTACCGTACTCTTGAGCGCCTGCTGACATAGCGGCTAGACCACCTTGTCTTGCGCCTCCTGCAATAGCCCCACCGACACGTATAAGCATTTCATTACGTCTAGCGTCAGCTTCTTTTTTGGCTTTTATCTCTTGGGCTGTAGCTGTATTTGATCGGCTATTATTTGTGGCTGAACCAGTACCGTCATTCTCTGTTATAGATTTGCCAATTTCTTGGAGTATTCCCATACCGCTTTTCTGGGTGACACCCTCGTCATCGATCATATCTCTAGGAAAACTGCCTTGACCCATTGGGTCTTCGTTTTCTGGGATCAGTACTGGGTTTGGTACAACTGGGGACTCTACTGGATTGTTTTTCTGGTACTCTTCGTGGGTCGCACCTTCCATGACAGTGCCATCAGGCATAGTGTGTGTATTAGGCGTTTCGGCAGGAGACTGTGCGGCAACATTAGGTTTACCACCAACACCGCTTGCACCATACATAAACGCAGGCATCTGTCGGCCATCTAATGCGCCTTGTACAGAGTCCATTGCCCCATCCAATACCCCTTCTGGTCGGTTACCTGTTGAACGCAGAGTCCCATCGGGAGCATATCTTTTTGCGTAGTCTTTCTCGTTCATGTAGCCTGACTCACTAAAAGGATTCAGCCTATCTAGCTTTTCTCCATTACGTAGCTCTCTGTTATCAAGTTGAGCCTCTCTACCGTTTAGTTTTGCCTGTTCTGCGTACTGTCCACCAGACAAGTAGCCGTCCTGTGGCCGATACTGGCCTAAAATTCCCATACCACTTTGAGCATTAGCGTTTTGCTGTGCCTGTGCCTGCATAGACTGCTGTGCCATTTGCTGTAACATAGGGTTTTTTAGGTCGCCATTTGCGTTGTAGTTGCTAGGGTCATTAAAAAAATTATTGTTCATCTTGATTATCCCTTTTTACGTAAAAGACGCTGCTATATCCCCACCAATACCTGCACCTTGCATAGCACCGCCAATAAAGCCTGCGCCCTTGTTAGCGGTAACACCTGTAGGGTTTTGCGCTGAGTTATAGATAGCGTTGTTTAAAATGCCGCCTTGGTATTTGATGTTCTGGTTAAGGCCAAAATCTCTTTGATCTTCGTAGCGATTACGCTGATCATTCATATAACCTTGTTCATAATTCATGAAGTTGTTGCCTGCGCCTGTCATAAAGTCACCCATACGACCCATAGCGTCAATACCTTGCCCATAGCCTTGCTGTAGACCTTGGTTAGCAGACATTTGATCTCTAAACTGTTGGTTTTGCTGACCTAGAGATTGATCCATCAGATTTTGCTGTATTCCTGCGGTGACATCTGCCTGTCTGTCATCAAAGCCACGATTAGCGACAGCTTCTGCTACGCCTGCGCGACTAGAGTTCATGTTGCCAGAGCTACTTGCACCTTGGTTTATGCCTGTGAGTGTGTTCTCTTGGAGATTACGCTTGTCATCACGCATAGCGGCATTGACTAATCCGCCACTATTATTGATAGCGTAGTCTTGTGCCTGCTGCATACGATCTGCGCCACCTTGTTGGTAAAGGTCAGCGTAGTTATTGGCAAAACCTTGGCCTTGCTGCATAACATCAAAAGCACCTTGGCCTCCCATAGCGCCCATGCCACCCATGTAGTGGTTTCCTGCGGAGAAGTAAGGATTTTGGCCTGCGTATGTCTGGCCTTGGTATGAACCTTGATCTAGAGAGCTATTTAAAGCACCTTCGGCTCTGTCATAGCTTCTTTCTATGTAAGGCTTGGAAAAGTTGTATCCTTCCATTTGGGCATCCAATTGAGCCTGCTGCGCCTTACGGTCTTTACTTGCTGAATTAGCGCCTAATAAGCCGCCTGCTACTGCACCGATTACTTGTCCCCACATAGGAAACCTCTAAAGTTGTTTAGTTTGATTTTTAAGTTAGCTAGGCTCTGAAGGCCAAGTCACATCTTCGATAGATGTTGTAGAAGAGTTACTGCTAGGTAAGTCACGCAGGGCTGTCCGATAGGTCGCCCATTCTGCTCTCTGGGACTCTGTGAGAGGACTGTCAGCTACTTGAGTCCAATCACAAGATGCCAAAAGATCGTCTCTTACGGCACGTAGAACATCCATTACACTGTCAGTGGCTTGCTCTGGCTCTAGGATACCTTCGACAATAGTTTCACCTACCGCACAGTTGTGTTCTTTGTCACTCTCTAGACAAGTTACATGCCGCAATACAGCGTTCGTACTGGTATTTATGACTGTGTACTGTTTTGTCATTTCTTTAACTCCAAGACACGCATGTAAGCCTCAGTAATTACGGCATTACCTGACGTATTGGAGGACTTACGACCTTTCATTACTAGGGTGTTTACACCTACTTGGGTAGTCGTTTGGAATACTTCAAGACCACCACTGGTGTAGTTCCGCGTATTAACAAGAGAGCCATTTAAATAAAACCACATCTGCAAGTAATTCTTTCCAGAGCCGTCTGCACCTACGTTTGCCAAAATTTCCGCTGTAGCACCCGACCCTGTAAAAGTCAGAGACAAAAGAGTTACTGGGGTAGTACTTGTGACTGTTTCATTGGCGAGTCCTACGATATTGACAGAAGCAACATTGGTGACTGCATTGTCTGCAATTTTACCTGTGGTAATAGAGCCACCGACAATTAAATCCCCTGCAATTGACACTACACCATTGATAACAGAAAACACTTGAGTGCCTTCTTCACCAATAGTGGCAGAAGGGTCGATTATGCGAAAATCGTCAGCTATTATCCTGAACTTGCCTGTACTACCGTCATTGTTCTGCGAAAACCCAGTTATATAACCATTGGCATTCAGAGACACACCATACTTAAGCTGTAATGCAGGGATCGCGGTATCTTGTACTATCGTCCACGCAGTCCCACTCCATCGATAAAGTTTATTACCGTCATCAGTGTCTACCCATAGGTCACCGTCACCTTCAGCGGTTGGCGGTGTAGCTTGGTAAAACGTAGCTACTTTACCGTCTGCTGTGGCTTGCGCTCCTGCTGCTGCGTTTATGGCTATGCCTAAGTCTTGGTCTGTGGCTACTATCCATGTTGACCCATCGTATCTGTAAAGGGTATTGCCATCGTCGGTGTCAAACCACAGATCGCCTACGCTTGCACTGGTCGGGGCGGCTATCTGGTAAAAAGTATCTATCTTTCCGTCTGCTGTGCTTTGCGCTCCTGCCGCTGATGCTAATGCAGCACCAACAGCTACTGCCCTTGCGGAAGCCTCAGTTGCGACTGCCGCAGACACACCATTAACTGTAGCAGTGAGTGTAGTAACACTTGAAGCTACCGCATTCACAGCAGTTGCCCTAGCTGTTTGTTCAGCCACAATGGCCGCTACATTCGTGGCTTGGTTGGTCGTGACTGTAGCAGTAAGATTGGTAACAGTTGAGGCTACAGCACTTACCGCAGTTGCCCTTGCTACTTGTTCAGCCAAAATGGCCGCTACGTTAGTGTTTTGATTGGTCGTGACTGTAGCAGTAAGATTAGTGACAATAACGGCAGCAGCTTGATCTGCCGATACCCTTGCTGTTTCTTCCGCAGTGATAGCCGCTGATGTTGTACTGTCAGTTCCCCCTGCGTCAGCCGAAAGGTTTGTTATAGATTGGGCTAGTGCAGTAGTAGCCGTAGCTCTAGCGGTAGCCTCTGCGGCAATAGATGCTGTCAAAGTATTCTGGTTAGTAGTAATGGTTGCCGCTAAATTTGTACTGACTAAAGCTAAAGCCTCTTCCGCAGTCACCCTAGCTGTTCTCTCCGCAGTTACTTCCGCAGTAGCCGCAGTCGCATTTGTCGAAACTGTGGCAGTAAGTGTAGTCACAGTGGAGGCTACAGCACCTATAGCCGTGGCTCTTGCTGTTTGTTCTGCTACCACTTGTGCAGTAGCCGCAGCAGCGTTTGTCACAACTGTAGCAGTAAGTGTAGTAACATTTGAGGCTACAGCTTCGACAGCAGTTGCCCTAGCTGTTTGTTCTGCCACCACTTGTGCAGTAGCGTTACTGGCATTTGTTGAAACTGTAGCAGTAAGGGTAGTAACACTTGAGGCTACCGCTTCGACAGCAGTTGCCCTAGCAATCTGCTCATTTACAAGGGAAGCCGACTGCGTAGAATCATTAGAAGTCACAGTGGCTTCCAATGTAAGGACACTGGATGCTACAGCAGAAGTAGCCGTTGCAAAAGCCGTCTGGACACTAAGTACAGAAGCTGCCCCTGTACTTTCGTTAGTGGCGACTGTTGCTGTCAACTGGGTTATTAACTGCGCCAAAGCCTCTTCCGCAGTCACTCTAATAATGGCTTGTTGGAGTATGGATGCAGTGGCAGTACTTTCGTTGTTGGACACAGTTCCTGAGAGGTTTATGATGTCTTGGCTAATCTGGATAACATCATCACCAAAGCCAGTAATAGCCTGATGATTGGTCGATAAACTATTTTCTAAGCGTTGAAGTTCATCTGCAACATAGCCAACAAGGGGGTCTTTTTCAGAGCTTGTCGGTAGCGCAAGTGGGGTTTTTACCTTACCTTTGTTTTTGCCGTTATTCTTAAGTGGGGGCATACATGGTAAAGGGTGTCGCTTATATCCTAGTGGAGGTACTTGTGACATTGCCTCTACCTCCTACCAGTTGTCATCATATCCAAATCAAATCCTAAGAAGTCAAAATCTTTAGTGTCAGAAACAGTCATCTTGTAAGACAAGTAACGACCTGAGACTCTTGAGTCAATTTTGTAATCTGTAGAGACATCAAAATCCACACTACCGCTGTAAACGGCTGTATCTCCAAGTAAATCGGCTGCTCCAAACGAAAACTGAAAAACTTTGTCTGTGCTTGTAGTGTCTACCTGTGGCACTATTTTAGAGATGACTTTGTAGCCAGTAAGGGGAGACACCTCGTCAAGGTCTATACCGGATCGCTCTAAGAAAGGGCTTTTGTTTGCTTCCGAATCTAAGGGAAACGATAGGCTACCTGAGTCACTTAAATCTAAGCCGTACAACTTATCTGAAGTAAGGCCATCAGCAGCATTGGACTCACCTACGAATAGACTATGGTTGTCATAGCCTGCTTCTTGGGTGTAGTAGCTACCACCGATAGTGTTGTATACAGCCGTAGTGTTGGCGTAAGTTGTTGTAGAACTAATAGTACCCACCGTCGAACTAGCGACATTAGGGAGGTCTACAAACGACCAAGTTTGGTTTTTATAGTTGTATACAGCCGCACGATTACATCGGTCACCGTGGGTATATTCAGCCATATCGTCACCGGACACATAGCAGAACATGACTTCATCCAAGTCAGCATTATGGTGTACAAAACAGCGGTCAGTTTTGGCTGTGTTCAGGCCACTAAAGATATAGTTTTTAACTCTCTCATCACAGATAGACTGCCTAGTGTGTGAGTCATGCACATATATGTCATCGTGATCAAGTACATAGTGCGTACCCTCAACTTCTGCAACACAGTTCTGGTTAATAACACCACAGTCATTGAAGAGTTTTCTAAAGTTGTGTATGAATGTGCCACCCACAAACTCCATTAGCCACACCTGATCTTTAGCGTAGACTATGAAGTTAGTACCTAAAGTTAGACCATCGACGATACCTGTCTTCATCTGTACTAAATCGTTGAATCCTGCTGACTTAGTAGTGTCAGAGGCATCCCAAGAGTCAGGCACAGAGTTAGCCAAAGTAAGGTTACTGTAGCGTACTCTGGAGGGGTAGTTAGTACCGCTTTCTGTAGTGTTCAGTGCTAAAAGGAAGTCCCCATAAGCCCTTACAGATTCAGCCCTCCAGTTGGAGTCCCAGTTAGGTAAAGCCGCAAAACTAGTACCCCCATTTGCCATATAAACAGGTACTTGGTCACGCCTATTAATGTAAGCTATGTCGGCAAGGCTAGTGCCTGTTATCGAGGTTGCAACCACTGAAGTTGTCGCGATACTGCCTTGAATCGAGGACACAGAGTTACCAGTGTACTGCTTAAGAGCAAAGGTATCTGATACAAGAACAACCGCTGCATAGCTACCGCTAACGTCAGCCGGTATGGCATAAGTAAATCTAGGGTTAAACCCAAGAGAATCTTTGATGGTACGGAATACAGGGGATCGCCCTACACTACCCTCATCAAACCTTACGTTTTTAGCTCTAGTAAAAGCATTGATCGGGAGGGACGCAGGGCGTATATCTGTAACTACGCCTATGCTACCAACATCTCTAACAGGTAGAAGCTGTCCCATAATTTGTTCCTTATAATGTACATTGTTTCTTAAAGTTTACTAATCCTCAGTTCTTGGTACATAGAACTCTACATGCGCTTGGCATGTCGGACAGCTAAAGTTAGACACCATGACGTACTCTTCACAATCTTCACAATCTTGATCGTCACCCCATATAAGCTCTGTCTTACATGTCCAACAGTTCATTAGCCACCACCGCCAATAGCTTGACTATCAGCTACACGCTGCCACATATAGACAACCACATAAGGCTGTAGGTTATTGTGGGCTTGACCACCCCCAGTAGCCACTGTAGTACCAGAGGCGCTTGCAGACAATGCGCCACCACCAGTACGGTTGTTACTACCTGACGTTGTTTGGAAAGCAGTAAATTCGTGTGTATGACTAGGGATTTCATCGGTAGTCAGGGTGTGTGTCTTAGCACCACCAGTGTTTCCTACAGTACTAAAGTCTGTATCCGTTGAATCTACTCCAATCATTACTTTACCTTGACCATAGGGATTCCACTGACCACCAAAGAAGGTCGAGGGATTAGTAGCCACTACAGAGGTATAGATACTGCCTACTGGGTAAACACTGGATAAGGTGGCTGTGGTGGCAGCTTCAGCCGCACCTATTAATGTCCTAACTTCAGCAGCCGTAATGCCACTAGATAGACTAGGGGTAGAGCCGTCAGTAGTAATAGCCGACTCCACAACCCCAATCAATGTCTTTAGTTGAGCAGCCGTAATGCCTGTGGCGAGACTAGGGTCAGTGCCATCTGAGGTTATAGCCGACACTGGTTCAGCAACCTTAGTATTAATAGCTGTATGAGTAGCCTCAATAGCCCCAGTAACACTAGGGAAGGTTGCTTTGAGTGTGGCTTTAATTAGTCTTAGGTGGTCATCAGCTTGCGATAGAGCATCCGTAGCAGCAGGGTTTACTGCTACTAGACTATCGATGTAAGTCCCAGTTTCAAGTGCCATCTTAGGGGGTGTCCTATGTTCTATTAAATGATATCCAAAGTTCGTGGGTCAGGAAGGCTAAACGTAGATGCCGTATCTCACCGTAAGCGCCTACCGACAGCTCAAACTCTGGAAGTAAATGAAAGTAGCCGAATGACTTAAAGTCGTTCTTTAGTGTAAATCTCAAGGGTGGCTCTCCTCTAAAGAAGGTCGAACAATAACAACAACAACAAGGGGTTTAACGCTATTTTTGAAGCCATTAGCCATTTAACCCCACGCCCCATTGGAAAAAACCTAGGGACTCCAGACCGAAACCATTAACTCTATAGTTATCAATGACTTACATCACACAATCATCAATCGGATATCTTATCCGTTGCATTATCGTTGGTTAACATTGGTTAGACTTACGACATTAGAAAAATTTATTGGGATGAGGCTGTATGTGTTCAATACAAATGGGGTCGCCTAAGACCACCAGAGTTCACACAAGATCACCCAAGCAATCCACACAAGATCACCCAAGCAATTACCCAAGTCTACCCAAAGCCTCGCACAAGACAATCTATGGCGTTCTATTGGTCTAGCCACATAAACGTCCGTATCACATCAGCCAAGCAAAGAGGGGAGCAATGGTTAGCTGATGAGACACGAACTGTAATCTTATCCACAGACTTATACCCACCAGGGCAGTGTTGCAGCTTGCATATAGAATCAAGGGTCTAGCCAATGTTGATCACTTATTGATCAAGTGGTTGACGTAGTGAATGCGACGGCATAACCCCCTGTATATATCATATAGGTGGACACAAAACATTATGCTAGTAAATGGCTTATTCTTAGTGGATTATGCTTAATGTTAGTAATTCTACCAGTTTGCTCTCTTATTGTCCGTTTGGGTGTTGCATTACTATTATATAGTCAGTATTGTTACACCTCATTCATATAGTTATATAGGTATTAGGTATGCACAACTTTACTCCCAACGAAAAACTGGCCGCGCTCCACCTTGTCGCTGAATGCCTAGACGGCATGGGTGGTGATCGCCCAATGGATTTAGAAAATGACCCATTCACTTGGTGTCATCCTGAAGTGCTTACATCTATGGGTTGGAGCAAACACGAAGCCGCAGGAACTTATGGTGCTTTAGCTGAGAAAGGAGCTCTTTATATAGAGAAAGATGTCAGTTATCACGATGGAGCTTGGACAGATATCATATCTGACGACCTTTACGAATGGGCAGAAAGCCATTGGGATGAGTTTGTAGCTAACGGCAAGCCTAGAAAATAGTCACACCTGAGCCACTCTTATATAGGGTGGCTTTAGCGTGGCAATTTAGCCTCGAATCAACGTCTTATCTAAGGAGACACACACAATGCTTTTATTTAAACGCGAAGAAATTAAGAACCATGCAATTGATTGGCTTGACGAAACCAAAGCGCAAGCCGCTGATGGTCACACTTACGACTTCACCGAAGTTAATGATGTGCATCACGACATTTTCAACAATGACTATTACATCACTGGTACTCACGAAGCAAAATTTTGGTTGGGTCATATGGCTTTCGATGTAATCAACATCATCAAAGAATACGAGCAAGACAATTTTGGCGAGGTCTACACTGACTTTAGTCAGCCCGAACACGTTGTCAATATGTACGTCTATATAGTTGGCGAGGAGATCATCAGCGAAGCGATGGAAGAGACAGGCGTATTAGATGTGGAGGTGACAGCATGAGGGATATGAGACAGCAACCAATGGCAGAACATGGCGATTTGGTATCGCCTTTTACTAATAGAGTATTAAATCAGGTTGAGGTGGACGCATATAATCGATA
>Ga0209302_10000400_pt1 | contig 25888 bp, 21 predicted proteins | sample ArcOceMetagenome_2_FD_187445 | JGI IMG/M metagenome (GOLD analysis project Ga0209302, IMG submission 187445) | Marine eukaryotic phytoplankton communities from Arctic Ocean - Arctic Ocean ARC135M Metagenome (SPAdes) (version 2) | ecosystem: Environmental > Aquatic > Marine > Oceanic | place... | reverse complement strand
TAGAGCGGAAAAAACAGGGTTCTACCCTATAGAACCGATTACAGTTAAAGTTCGTAATAAATCATTTACAAGTCAAGCAAAACTCGTGGGAGTTTACAGCACATTAACCAATCCTGCGCAAGAAGAAATTAGAACTATAAAAGAAGGCAATGAAGTGTCTTACGGAATATTAGACTGGCTAGCAGACAACTGGATTTGGATTGGTGTACTTCTAATAATCATGGCCTCGGCTGTGATAGCTGTAAAACGATTTACCAATCGACAAAACCCAGAAGAACGTCCAACAGAAATAGCAGCAGAACCTCAAGAACCTGCTTACAGCATAGCTCAAAGAAAAATAACCCATCTGTCAGAGAAGAAACCGTGGCAGGATGGAGACCTAAAAGACTATCATACTTCTATAAGCTATATTCTCAGAGAATACTTAGAAGGTGAGCTTGGTTTTCAAGCACTAGAAAAATCGACATCAGAGATTCTAACCGAATGCTCTAAAATAGGTTTTTCTAAAACAAACACCCGTTCGATCAGACAGCTGCTTTCTTTAACTGATTTAGTGAAATTTGCAAAGCAACTTCCTACTGAAGCTGAAAACAAAGAGATTCTCTCCAGTATAAAGGAAATAATAGATAATATTCACTCTGAATTTAGCCCCAAAAAACAGTGATTTCCAGAAAAAACATAGTGCCTCTGATTCTGTTTTACGCGTTCTTACTATGCCTAACTCTTATATGCATTCAGCTGTATGATTTTCATTCGCCAAAATGGCTGTTAACATTAATAATCCTGCCATTTATCTCTTTCTTTTTCATTAAAAACAAACATGAAGTTTTCGGAGAACTAACCTTAAATGAGGTGAACGAAATTCCAGCATCTGGGTTTCTTAAGTCGCTCCCTTCGAGTTATAAATACCTATCTAAAACGGCCCTACTCTTCATGATTCTAAGTCTAGCTCGGCCGCAAGAAGAGATGGTACCAAAAGACATTTCAAAAGAAGGGATCGATATAATAATAACGCTAGATGTAAGCTTAAGTATGCTAGCCAAGGATTTTGAGCCAGACAGATTAGCCGCAGCTAAACGAGTAGCTAAAGAGTTTGTGAAAGATAGACAGAACGACCGAATAGGAATCGTTATTTATGCCGCAGAGAGCTACCCTATAGTGCCTCTAACAAGCGATAAACAGACTATCCTTAATGCTATAGATGGCATTGAATTTGGAGAATTAAGAGATGGAACTGCTATAGGAATGGGATTAGCCTCGGCTGTAAATAGGCTAAAAGAATCAAATTCAGAAAGTAAAGCTGTAATCCTCTTATCCGATGGTGAAAACAACCAGGGAGATATAAGACCAGAAGTAGCCAGCGAACTAGCCAAAGCATACGGAGTAAGAGTTTACACTATAGGAGTGGGAAGTGAGGGCACCGCTCTATCCCCAGGCAGAGATAGATTTGGCACTATCGGGTATAGAGAAGCTCCTGTTAGAATAGATGAAAGAACGCTTTATGAAATAGCTGAAAAAACAGGAGGACAATACTTTCGAGCTACCAGCGAGGAGAAATTAAAAGAAATTTACTCAGAAATAGATAAGCTCGAGAAGACTAGATTCGAAGCCACTATTATTAAACAAAAAGCGGATGTTTTCTATAAATTTCTAAGCATCTCTCTAGCTTTATTGACACTAGCATTCGCACTAAAAAACCTCCTCTTTAAATCCATTTTTTCATGAAAAAAAGAGAAGAAATATGGCCTATTCGTTCGCTCTTATGGGTACTTCTTCTACTCGAAGCTCTGGTCTGTCTTATCTATTACACATTATTTAATTCTTCTATAGACTTCTTAGCGTTTTTAAAGTGGGAGTTTGAACAGTATAAATCGCTATTCGTTTTGTCTCCTTTAATTTCTATTGGTTTTCTATGGCTATGGCATTGGAAAACCAAGGCTATATTAAACTGGAAAGAAACCTCAGATTTAAAGAGAACACTGAAGAATGATATCTCTTTTAAGGATTTATCTTTTAGAAATTCTGTGGCGCGGTTCACAGCATTAAAGCTTGCACTGCTCCTCCTGATCACAGCTATTTTAGGTCCTAAATCAGGTGGAGAAATGACCGAAACTGTTTCTGAAGGCGTAGAGGTTATGATAGCGCTAGACCTATCTAAATCCATGCTCGCTGAAGACGTTCAGCCCAACAGATTGTACGCGGCTAAAGCGGCCATAAAGAATATTCTAAAAAAGATGGACGGAGATAAAGTCGGCTTAGTCGTCTTCTCTGCCAATGCCTATACTCAAATGCCGCTGAGTAACGATTATGCCTCTGCCATAAACTTTTTAGAATCCTTAAACACATCTACAGTTCCTATCCAGGGAACTAGTATTTCTGAGGCCATCAAAGTCTCTATGGAGGGCTTCGATCAAAACTCTAGTGCTAGTAAAATCTTATTACTCTTCACAGATGGAGAAGACCATGAGGAGGAGCTAGAAGAGACTTTAAAGATAGCTAAGGAAAGACAAATTAAAATATCCTGTTTGGCTATAGGTTCAGGTAATGGAGCTCCTATACCAAATTCTAACTCGGAAGATAAATACAAGAAAGACAAACAAGGAAACACAGTAATATCTAAAGCCAATATTCCGCTGTTGCAATCTATAGCTGAATCAAATGATGGATTTTTCAACCAAATTAAATCTAGCTCACCTAAAGAAGTTAAAGATTTAAACGGCTATTTAAGAACTCAAGAGAAAACAGAAACTGGTACATTTATGTTCAATAATTTAACCCCTAGATTTCAAGTACCGCTACTTTTAAGCGTGTTGTTTTTTATTATCTCTATGCTGATAAAAGAAAAGGAGGGCCCATGGTTTTAAGAATATTTTTATTCGCTCTTCTAGCGTTGCAATGCGCACCTTCATTCTCTCAAAGCTCCAAGCTAAACGCAGCTTTAGGCTCTGATTTATATAAGGATAGTCTGTATGATGAATCTATTCATCTTTATAATGAGAGCTTAAAACTAGAACCCAATAATGAGTACTTATTCAATTTGGGGAATGCTTACCTAAAATCAGGAGATTTAGAAAATGCCCAGAAGACTTACTCCCAGTTATTGAACTCTTCCTCAGCCAGTGAGCAGCAAAAATCTAAAGCCGCTTATAACCTGGGGAATCTAAACTATGCCGAACAAAACCTTGGGGATGCTATTAAAAATTACAAAGAAGCACTGCGCTTAAATCCCGAGGATATTCAAGCAAGTGAAAATTTACAAATAGCTCTTGCACAGCTTCAACAGCAGCAAGAGAAACAAAAACAACAAAAACAGCAACAAGAGCAGCAGGACCAAAACCAGGATGAACAAGGAGGAGATGAAGACCCTGCAGCTCAACCAAAAGAAGCCTCTAATCAGGAGAAAAATGAAGAAGAAAAGAAGTCAAGTCAATCTGAGCACATAGATCTGGATAAAGCAGATGAAATCATGGATTATCTGGATCAAGTAGAAAAAAAGACAAGAGAACGATTAAATAACAATAAGGATAAAAAAGGTAATGAAACCGATAAAAAACCTGAGAAAGATTGGTGAGACTCATTATATTCATATCGTTCTTGGTCACTCAAAGCTTCGCTTTTTCTCAAGGAATATCTGTAGAGCATCCAAAAGTGGTCGTGGTAGGTCAGCAATTCAATATTAGCTACACCATAAGCACTAACGAATTCTCTGACTTGACCATTTCTAATGACGATAAGAAATTAAACATCATAAATAAAAGAACTCCTTCGAGACAACTAAATAGAGATAAAAGCGTCACATATGTATTCTCCGTAATACCAGAAAAAACAGGAGATTTAATTCAGATTCCATCCCTATCCGGCAAGGTGAAAAGCCTTCAAATAACTTCAAAAAAATCTACTGTAAATGTGGTCTCGAACAAAGCCACAGAAGGAAGACAAAGCTACACTGCTCGACTAGAGTTAAACTCTAACACTATGTATGAAGGTGAGTCTATCATAGCTGAACTTAAAGTCTATTTTTCTATAAACATCCAGGATCTTAATGGCAGCTTCATTACCACAAGTAAAGAACTGACCATAGAAAAATTAGATCAAAAAGATTTCGAAGAAAGTCAGACCTTACTTAACGGAAAACTCTATTCCACAGCCATAATAGGCCGCTATAGAATCACTGGAAAATCGGCTGGGAATTATGAAATACCAAGTCTACCAGTAAACATTACTATACGCAACAAAGTAAGACAAGGACGAGTTACCAGATACACCGATGAAATAGTCAAAATAAACACTTCTCCAGTAAATTTAAGGGTGTTACAAATAACTCAAGATAAACCTAAAAACTACTTAGGAGTGTTTTCTGAATTAGAACTAGAGGTGGTATACCCCCGAAAATCAATAAGTTATTCAGAGGCGGCAACACTAAACCTGCAGCTTACTGGAAAAGGCAACTTCTCCTCTTTAGCGACTCCTGAACTCCCTGAATTAAACTCATTATTTGAAGTTTACACCCCTTCAGTAAAATCTGATTACCCTGATTTAGCTTACCACTCAAACGGCACAGTAACTTTCGAATACACTTTAGTTCCTAAAACAGAAGGCTACATCAAAGCCGATAACCGATACTTATTCTTCTTTAACTCATCTAATGAGAAGTTTGACTCGCTAGAAATCAAAGGGTTTACTACAAATGTAGAAACTGGCACTAAACAGGACATTTCTTTCACCCCAGAAATAGCAGAGACAGCTTTTAGACCAATAACCCAAGAGACACTAGGCAATCCTAGAAGACCCATTATCAAGTCATTTTTCACTTATTTAATCGGGTTAATATCTATCGTTCTCACGTTTGTTCTGGCCTGGGTATTGAGATTGACTAATATTAATAAGAAAAACAGGCTTAAAGAAAATGTCGTGATGTCACCGTATGAAAATTTCGAAACGCAACTTGAAAAAATGAAGATCGCTCATCACAGTAAAGATGCCTGTGGGAAACTGCTAGAATACACAGAAAATTATTTTTTATTCAAATTCTCATTAACCAAACACTCCTTTACTAAGGAGTGTTTATCTTCCATTCTACCTCAGGGATTAGCCCTTAAAAGTATTCAATTTATAGAACGATTAGAATTAGAGAAATTCGGTAATAACGCTAACACAACAGATGACGCAGAAGAAATAAGAAAATTAGTTTTAGAATCTCAAGCATTAATTAAACAAATTGAACAGATAAAATGAAAACAGTTATGACACTGATTAGTTGTTCTTTTGTTCTCATCAGCAGTTTTGCTATGCCCACACCAAAAGAATTTTCTCAACTAATACTCGAAGGAGATAGCTGTTTTCAAGAACAGAATTTTGCAGAAGCCATATTGAAATACGAGCAGGCTAGAAAATTAGACTCTAGCCATCCTTACCTTCTCAGAAACTTAACTGCGGCTTATGGGAATACTGCTAATAGCGCTAACACTTTCTTTATTTCGGACATCAGCAGTTTTAACAACCGACTATTCAATCCAATATTTAAGGACCTCTATGCTTTTACGAGCTACATCCTACTCATCCTCTCAATAATTGTCTTATATAGAGACCTATGTGTAACTAATCATAAAAAAACTCATCTCATCCTCTATTCAGTGGCTGTGCTAAGCATCGTTTTAGCTTTGGCTACACTGTCGACTAATTCAGAAGAAGCCATAGTGAAGATTCCTGAAACTAAGATTTACGAATCTACTTCAGAAACTGCTCCATTGGTTACTTCTGTAAACCCAGGGTATAAATTACGAATAATAAAATCCTACGAAGAGTGGAGTTCGGTAGAACTCCCTACTAAACAAAAAGGATGGGTAAAAAACAATACAATAAATCCGATTTAGAAACAAGGATTCACATGCGCAAAGCCTTTTAACAAGGGGGAAATAGATGAACCGATCTATGGAAAGAGAAAAGTTAATTTATGGTCGACTCCAGGTAAGAGTTCGATAGATAAAATTATCTCGAATATTGGCTACTTGAACGAACCATTAGGCCAAAAAAAAAGCTTTCCCGCTTGAATACTTTTTAACCTTAACCAATATTAATCTCTATTTATTCTCTTATTTGATTTATGAGAAAGAAGCTCTTTTTTTTATATAACGTGTGAATTGACTTTTAGGTTTCACTTTTTATTTCAAAAAAAGTGAAAAAATCACAAAGAAGATTCTTAAATACTGTATATGACAAGTCTAATGCCTTTAAAATAATCCTTTTTTTTCAAACCCTAAAAAAAAACATAAAAAAAAACCCAGTATTTAAACTGGGTTTTTAAAGCGGAGAGTGAGGGATTCGAACCCCCGGTACGTTGCCGCACAATGGTTTTCAAGACCATCGCATTCGACCACTCTGCCAACTCTCCGCGGCAAAGATAATTCCTTTTTTTAGTACCATCCAAGCTTTTTGAAGTGATTATTTTAGTTTTTTTTTGAATGCCCTACTAGCGCGGATTTGCTAACTTTGTTGAAGATGAAAAAACTCAAAGCAATACTCATTATCGTACTATCCAGTATTTTTTCTGGTTCTTTATTAGCTTCAGTTCAGGTGAATTTCGACTACAAAACCTTTTTAATCCCAAATGAAGGTCCTTATGTAGAAACTCACCTAAACTTCATTGGCGGCACCATGAACTACGCTAGAAATACTGATGGCTTCCTAGAAGCTAACTTAGAAGCTTTAATTATTTTCAGAAACTCAGATGGAATAGTCGCCTACGAAAAAATAAATCTAAAGAGTCCTGAAACCATGGATTCTCTATTTGTAGATTTCCTGGACATAAGACGTTTTACATTATCGGCAGGCTCTTACTATTTGGAGTTATCCATCACCGATCTTAATCTAGAAAACAGCGCTCCCCTTATGTATGAAGAGGTTGTGGAAATACCAGCTTACGATTTGCTCACTATTTCTGATATTATTTTAATCAGTGGCTGGGGACCTACAGAGGAAAGCAATGATTTAAGCAGAAGCGGTTATGATGTTTTGCCACGCGTATCCAGCGTATATTCTGGAGGTGATAATCAACTCGCTTTTTACACAGAGGTTTACCACACCGATAAATTTTTCGATAATGGAAAGGAATTTATTATTTCTACCTCCATAGAAAATGCATATTTCACTAAAGTAATTCAGGAATCTGTAAATTATAAAAAGTTTAGCCCAAATTCAGTAATTCCACTTATTCAAACTAAACGAATCAATGAACTGCAAGAAGGTGTTTACAACCTGACTATCGAAATTAGAGATAGAGAGAATGTGGTGCAATCTTCGAAAAGATTGGAGTTCATAAAGACTTCTGGAAAGAATACAAACAGCACTATTGGGGAAAACAAAAAAGTACTTGATGAATTCTCTGTATACGTGGCCCAACTGAAAGATGAAGATCAATTATATGACCACCTCCTTTCATTAGAACCTATAGCAGACGTGTATGACTTAAGGACTATTCGCAGTACTATTTCTAATGACCGATCAGATGATGAGTTAGATGTTATTAAAACAGAAGAAACATCAATCGAAAATATTCAACTACAGATCGAATCAAGCGCCAATCTAAACAATATGCAGAATTTCCTCTACAAGTTTTGGGTAGAAAAGAGTCCAGAGAGTCCATTAAAATCTTGGCTTGAATACCTAAGCAGAGTAGAAGCTGTAGATGCTGAATTTGGGAATAGACTAAAAAAAGGATTTGAAACTGACCGAGGAAGAATTTATTTGGAATACGGATCACCTAATACAAGAGTTGTTAGAAAATATGACACTGGAGCAAATCCTTATGAAATATGGCATTTCTATCAAGCAAAAGAGTTCGCTAATAAACGCTTTGTGTTTATGGATACTGACCAAGTATTAAACGATTACAGGCTAATTCAAAGTGATATGATAGGAGAGGTACGAAATGACAATTGGATAGACATGATTTTAAGTGGTGTTCAAACGAATAGAGTGAATAATCAAGGGCAAAGCGCACTTAATAAAACTACCCTATCTGATGGAGCCAGAAACATAATCAAAGACCTATATTTGAATCCGCGTTAATTATCTCCAGGAAAATTGAAGGAAACAGCAGTAGTCATTTTAAACTTTAATGGTAGAAAGCTTCTAGAAACCTATCTACCTTCTGTAGTTAAGTACTCTCATCAAGCCGAAGTCATTATTATAGATAATGCCTCTACGGATGATAGCATTCTATATCTGAATGAGTTCTACCCGACCTTACAAATCGTTTCTTTAGATAAAAATTTAGGCTATGCTGGAGGCTATAATCATGGCCTTAAATTCCTCAATAATAAAAATTTCTTACTCCTAAATAGTGATGTAGAGGTAACTGAAAATTGGTTAAGCCCTATTTTAGAATTTCATCAAGCTCATGAAAATGTAGGGTGTATTCAGCCTAAAATATTAGACTGGAATGACAAGTCTAAATTCGAATACGCAGGTGCAGCTGGAGGATTTATGGATAAAGACTTATTCGCCTTTTGTAGGGGAAGAATGTTAAGTGAGCTTGAAGTAGATTCTGGGCAGTATGATGAGCCTTTAGAAGTTTTCTGGGCTTCTGGTGCTTCTTTATTTATTAGCTCTGCTGTCTTTAACGATATTGGCGGGTTTGATGAGGATTTCTTCGCACACATGGAAGAGATAGATTTATGCTGGAGATTACAGAACAAGGGTTATACAAATTACTGTGTTCCTCAGAGTAGCGTCTACCATTTAGGAGGAGGTACTCTATCTCAGCATAACTCGCACAAGACTTATTTAAATTTCAGGAATAACCTATTTATAATTACTAAGAACTTTAGAGGTCTTCTGCTCTTTAAAATTTCCTACAGAATGTTACTGGATGGAATAGCTGCATGGCGTTTCCTTTTCAGAGGAGAGGTAGATAATTTTATAGCGGTAGCCAAAGCTCACTTTATGTATTACTGGCATCTTACAGCCTTGCTCAAGAAAAGAAAAAAATGCCTTCCAAAAGAGAAAGTGGAAATAAAAGGTTTCGTTAATAAAAGTCTGATTTATTCCTTTTTCATCCTGAAAATAAAAAAATACTCGCAATTTATAAAGTAATAAGTGGTTGAACCACCTTTTTCTTCTGTATCATAGAAGAAATAAACTATTTCTTAGTACTTTTTAAATTTTAATTCCTACAGTCAAATGAATGACCAATTATCGTCTATAACGGTTTCTGGGAAAAGTACCGTATACATCACTCCAGATGAAGCTCTTTTATCTTTTAGTATAATCACTTGCCATGACCAATTATCAAAAGCCAGAACAGAAAACACCTCTATCTCAAAAAACATCCTAAGTTTCTTAACAGATGAAAATGTCGATGAAAAGTACGCTCAAGCACAGCACATAAAAATTGGAGAAAACTATATAAATGATAAAAACCCTAACAATGAAAAGAAATATCAAGCCACTCAAAACATTAATGTTTGTATAACCGATTTTACAAGGCTCGATAATATAATAGATGGTTTATTCGCATTTGAAATAGCTAATCTAAAAGGCCCTTCTTTTAGAAGTACTAAACTAGAAAAAGCCAAGGATTCCGCTATTAGAAATGCTCTAACAACAGCTAAAATAAAGGCAGAAAACATGGCAAAAGTCTACGGAAAATCTACCGGCAGACCTCTTAAAATTGAAGAAATTAAAGAAGATCATCAAACTTTAAGAATTGATAGAGAAACTAGAAACACTTCTATGGAGGATAGCCCGAGTGAACCTAGCTTTGCTGATGGCCAGATAGAAATATCAGCTCAAGTTTCTGTGCAATTTATTATTGAATAACACACTAACACTCACCAACCCATTCTAATTCACTAATTTAGCGTCTATTCACTGAGGACTACTAAACATGAATTTCTGGAGAAAAATGCCTCTTTCGAGGGCAGTATTACCATTTTTTATAGGTATTTTTCTTGCGTTAGAACTAGAACTGCACACACACTCCTTGTTTTGGGTTTTACTAATTTTCTTCTTAATTATTATTGGAATATTTAGTCTTGTAAAGGCTAATAAATTCTATAATTCAATTATCTCTGTCTCTATCCTAAGTTCCTTAGTCCTGCTGGGTATTTTTAGAGGAGAATCATTTAACTCTCAATTAAAAAAGAATGCTTTAACCGTCTTAGACATAAACTCTTCAGAAGCATACCTCTTAGAGTTTAACGGTAGAATTTCAGAGAAAAAAAAATCATTTAAAATTCCAGGTATTATTAAAGGGGTTTATAAAAACGGAAAGCTTCTGCCTCACTATGAAAAAACGCTGATTTACATCCCTAAAACAGAGTATAACGACACCCTAAGATTCACAAAAGAAATAGTCACTACTCAGAAACCTAGTCTAATTAAATCACCAAAAAACCCATCAGAGTTTAACTACAAGAAATATCTTAAAGGATTAGGCATTAGCAATCAATTTTATCTACCCTCCTCATCCATAAAAGAAATCACAAAACGAACTGAAATCACATATACAGAATATTTCGAGAAACTCAGAGAATATAATCTAGACAAACTTCAATCCTTGGGGATTACGGGCGAAGTATTTGGAGTTGTTTCAGCCCTTGTTTTCGGACAAAAAGACTACCTAGAACCAGAACTATATAATTCCTACGGAGCTGCTGGAGCAACACATATTCTTGCCGTTAGCGGTCTTCATGTTGGTTTAATTTATCTTATTCTAGCTTGGGTTTTAAAGCCACTCCTCAAGAATAAATTTACCAAATGGCTTAGGTTATTTCTAATTCTTCTAGGCCTGTGGTTTTATGCAGCCTTAACAGGCTTCTCCCCTTCCGTTTTACGCGCATGTACCATGTTTTCATTTATCTCTCTAGCCAACACCAGTGCTAGCGAGTCTAACATCTTTAACACCTTATCTGCAAGCGCCTTATTTCTTCTATTAGTTCAACCCAACCTTATAATGGAAGTCGGATTCCAACTATCCTATTCTGCAGTCCTCGGAATACTCTTAATTCAGCCATGGCTCTATAAACTAGTCTATATAAAAACAACTCTACTGGACAAAGCCTGGCAAATCATGACTGTATCCATAGCAGCCCAAACAGGAACCTTTCCACTTGCCCTATTCTATTTCCACCAGTTCCCTAACTATTTCATCATATCCAACCTATTTGTCATTCCTCTGGCCACCCTCATTTTATACCTCACACTTTTTACACTATTCATTACCTATATTCCATTTATATCTATAGCTTCTAACGCACTCGCTCACCTATTAAATTACATAGTTCTATTTCTAAATAAGACTATTAAAGTGGTAGAAAAACTCCCAATGGCTAAAACTGAAGGAATAGATATAAGCATTTGGGAATGTTTTATTCTCTACGGTATAATTGGTTTTCTAATGTTGACTGTAATTAACCAATCCTATTCAGCTCTAAAGTGGTGTTTAGGGCTGTTTTTAGCATTAGTATCGTTGCAATGCAATGAAAGAGTCCAGCAGCATGCTCAAAGCTCACTGCATATCCACTTAATAAATAATGAAAGAGCAATTTCTATCTTCGAAGGAAGAACTTGTTATTTCATTTGCTCTGAGAGCTTATGGAAAGATGAAGGCCGAATGAGGTTTCACGTAAACCATTTCTGGGATAAATCAGGAATCTCAGAAATAAATCATGTGTCAATTTCTGAAGATTACGAAGAAGGAAAATTCTTTAGAAAAAAGGGGGCTTTCATCACTTATAATGAATCAGTAATAGTACTTGGAGGAGACCCTAACTTCTGCGGTAATTCGAAAAAAAAATCGATTTTGTTAATCGATGAGATTCCATATGACGAGGAGACTTTTCTCTTCGATAAAGTCATTGCAGATGGTAAAACGAAAAAGAAATACCGATTAAACCATAAACATAAAATTTTAGAGCTCGATTATTGTCTAGAGGTTAAGTAATTCTAATAACACTAAATCTACATAAGCATCCCAATGTGGCAGCTCTAATAAAGGGGAAATATCATCTACACAATTATTTTCTCTGGAGTATACTGCTTCGACATAAAAAGCGTCCAACTCGAAAAGACAAACAATTTCATGCTCTCCAATTAATCTCTGACCCAGACAAACGCCGAAGTCCCAGAGATAATTTGTCTTTTCGTCTTTCGGCAACCTAGTAAATTTTGTAATATCCATATTGTGTAATTATGCCCATTTATGGGGAGAAAAAGAATCCTCGGAAATGGTTTACGGTATTTAGGTAAGAAAGGTTCTAAAGCCATTAAAAAAATCTCAATTAGAATTTCTCTTACCGCTATAGGAAGCAGAGAGCACAACGTTTGTTTGCTGAATAGACCACTAATTATGCAATTTAGCATCACCACCCTCAGTCTTATCAGCGCTCCGAATTATAATAGCAGAATATGAATTTAATCCTTATAAAGGATTGTCCAGATAGAAACCGAAGGATTATATGGCACGAAATATTCTTGATAAGAATACGATTTTGAGTTTGGTTTATAGGGTAAGGGGTAGCAATGAGTTCACCTTGGTTCCTGAGAAATTATTTAGTTCTTCCGTCATGTGGCAATTAGAAGTAGGATTTTTATCTCTACGAAGTCTATATTAAACAAACGTATCGTTACATTACAATTATCTTTGTGGAGGTATAGATTCCAATTATGCAAAAGAAATATTACTCAAATAAGATGTTACTTTAAAGTTTCAAATGAAAGAATTAGGAATAACTGAATGTCCTAGAGACGCCATGCAAGGGATTCAAGATTGGATACCAACAGATGAAAAAATAGCTTATTTAAATTCTCTATTAAAAGTAGGATTCAACGTGTTAGATTTCGGGAGTTTCGTAAGCCCTAAGGCTATTCCTCAGTTGAAAGACACCTCCTCAGTTCTTAACTCTCTCGATTTAGAGGGTACTAAAACTGAACTTTTAGCGATTGTGGCTAATAAACGAGGAGCTCATGATGCTAGCAATTTCGATGAAATAGCATACTTAGGTTTTCCTTTTAGTATTTCAGAGGAATTTCAAAAACGGAACACGAATAAGTCTATTGAAGAATCGTTAAAATCTGTCGAAGACATCAAGAGTATAGCAGACGCTTGTGGTAAAAAAGTAATGATCTACATATCGATGGCTTTCGGAAATCCCTATGAGGAGCTTTGGCATCCAGACATAGCCATAGATTGGAGTTTAAAACTTCATCAAAAATTAGGAATAGAGCACATAGCGCTTAGTGATACCATTGGTTTAAGTAATAGAGAAAACATCACTCATCTTTTCACAGAAGTCTTATCAGAAATTCCTGATGTTGAATTCGGTGCCCATCTTCACACTACACCAGACACTTGGTTAGATAAAGTAGATGCTGCATTTTCAGCTGGGTGTCTGAATTTTGATGGAGCTCTTAAAGGGTACGGAGGATGTCCGATGGCTATGGATGAGCTAACAGGTAATATGCCTACTGAGAACATGATTGAATTTTTTCAAGAGAAAAACATGATTCAACACATAAATAACGGCATGCTTGAAGATTCATTAAAACTCTCTTCCAGCATATTTAACAAGTATCACTAATTTAAGCTGTACAAAAAATTAGAGAAACAAAACCGTTTTCGAAACTTGCTAATCGTTTCTATTTTTTTTATACTGATCTTTATACTGCAATTCTTCACTGTAATTACGTTTTAAATTTAGGCGACAAATCCTAGAGAAATATCTATTATTAATACGTAACTGCAGTGTGTCAGGTTTCTTATTTAAAGGAAAATTAGTTTAAGTAGTGCGCAAAAATCATAACCTTCTTATTAGTCTTCTTTTTTATGAACAGGAATTCTATCTTCTCATTTTTTATTTTCTTTTTATAAGAATTCATTGTTTCAATATTATGTGACGCAGACAAAACAATCCACATCATAAATATAGTTATTTTAATCTACGTAAATATAGTTTTTATCGAAAAATGCTTGGCCGCACCTAAACTACATACTAGTGAAATACGCCAGAACAAACCCTAACACAATCATGGCCAGCTTAGTGGCGTTATATTTATGATTTTCTCCTGCCTCAAAAAGAATGGTAGTAGAAATATGCAGTAACACCCCAATGACAGCACCTGTAATAAGCATCATCACATTTCCAATATTCTCCATAGAATTTTCAAACAGCTGACTTACATAGATTCCTAGCGGGGCCATTAAAGTAAATAACACTAGATAACACCAACTCTTAACCTGGCTTAAATTATAACTTTTAAAAACCAAAACCAAAATCAGTGCCACGGGGAATTTATGAACTAAAACACTAAGAAGAAGGTGATTATGCTCATGCCCATGGTCATGAAGGGGAAGACCTTCTATGAATGCATGAATACACAAACCGATAAGTAATCCAATAGGAAATTTCTGATTTTCATGAACATGAGAATGACCATGTTCTATACCTCCTGTAAGCCACTCAAGACTTATTTGGATCAAGAAACCACTTAGTACTGCAGCTCCTACCAAAAGGTGTCCATTTGTATATACATCAGAAAGGACATGATAAACATGAGGTAGCAAGTGCATAAAACACATCGCTAAAACAAAAGCTCCACTTAAAGCCAGTATTAATTTAAATATTCGAGTAGATAAATTTTTGAGGAAGTATGCGAGCACACCAGCCGTAAGAGGAATAAAAATAAGAAGGAGTATTTCCATTATAATATTTGCTCAGCCAAAATTATCAATCTTGGGCTTTGGTTTGCAGAAAAATCATCTAAAAGATAAGAACCATAAGTCTCCTTTATTCTGAAAGAAGTTTTTTCGAGCATCTGCTCAAAATCCTTAATCTCAAAAGCACTTACTTTTTCGCTAAAGTTATACTCTTTAGATTCTGCTTTGAATTGAATATCCTTTTCAATTCTTCCGTTATTTAACTTCCTATTGATTCGGAATTCAATATCATCAACAGTTTTAGATTCATTCAACACCAATTCATCCTTTACTTTAACTGCATTCAAAAAATCTATCATTAAAATCCCTTTTGGCTTTAAGGCATTCTTGAAATTTTCCAAAACTGCTACAGTCTCTTTCTCTGTTTCAAAATATCCAAAGCTTGTAAAAAAACTAAACACAGCATCGAATTTTTCATCTGTTCTAAAAGAGCGTAAATCAGCAACAGAGAATTTCAATGAATCAGACTCATAAGCCCTAGCCTTATCTATACTTTCTTCGCTTAAATCAAATCCATGCACCTTATATCCCATAGCACTTAATTGAGCAGAATGCCTGCCCGCACCACAAGCTGCATCCAGTAACACTGAAGACTTAGGAAGATTTAATTTATGCATCAATGCTTGAATAAACTGCTCTGCCTCTTTTAGATCTCTATTCTGATATAGCATGTGATACCACCTCGTATTGAACCAACTCTCAAACCACTCTTCCGAATTATTCTCTCCCATAGCCATGGAGCAAAAGTATGCTCTTTTCAGACTCTAAGATAATCCAAAATTTATGTTTATAACTAATTAAGGAAATGGCCTCCACAGCCGTCAATGGAAATAAATTTGTAAGGCAGAAAAAAAGATTTGTCAGAACAATTTAACATATTTGATTTCTATTCAGATATGGAGAAGAATAACGTACTCCTCTCCTTCAAGGGCGCTATTACTGACGATTTAATCTCTGCTATTATAGAGCTTATTGAAAGTAAGCTAGAACTAAAAAACGAATCATCTAGAATAAAGAAGAAGGTCTTCAATATTCTAGTGGAGTGTCTTCAGAATCTTTATCATCATAATGCAGAGTTTAGCCAACAGCATGGGCACGATATGGCCGTAATAGTTATGATCGCTAAAAATATAGAAGGCTATTCTATAGTAACAGGGAATCTAATCAATGATGTTAAAATAGAGAGCTTCAAATCAAAACTAAAAGAAATTAATTCTTTGGATAAAGAAGGATTAAAACAATTATATAAAACAGTACTAACTGAAGGAAAATTTAGTGATGCTGGAGGTGCAGGTCTTGGGCTAATTGATATCGGCAGAAAATCAAGTGAGCCATTGGAATATGGATTCATTCCCTTCAACGAAAATTACTCTTTCTTCAGTCTGAATGTAAAAATCAATCAATAATGGAAAGTATTAAACTCGAAGGCACTCCTAAAACACCAACTGTAGAATTCAGTGCTGAAAACGGTGTGTTATTACTAAAAGGAAGATCTATTCCTGAAAATTCTATTGAATTCTACAAACCTCTCATTAACTGGATAGAAAACTATTCTGCTAGTGCTCCTTCTAAAACTGTCCTAAACGTAAAACTTGAGTACTTCAACACAAGCAGCAGCAAGTGTCTATTAGATATATTTAAAAGGCTAGAACGGGTTGGTGATTCAGCAACTATTAACTGGTACTACGAAGAAGATGACGAGGATATGCTTGAAGCTGGTGAAGACTATGATGCAATCATAGATATTCCATTTAAGATGATAGAAGTAGAAGAAATTTAATTCTTCATCCTTCTAACTAACCTTAGACCCAATTCTGAACTTTTCTGCGAACTGAATTCTATTACTTTCCGTAATCCATCAAAGAAAAGTAATACACTTAACAAAAGAATCATCAGCCAAATAACCATTGAGTTGGCAACAAATGTACTGATCTGAATTCCGAAGAAGTTCTTAGTTGGAGAATAGAAATGAGCATCAAAAAACCCTTTAGTAGGGGTCAGGTAAATCGGATTCGACTTTTGTACTAATTCGTTTTGATATTCAACTATAGGATTTAAGTCATTACTGTTCGTTACGAAATCTTCAAGACTTATATTACTATACTCGTCTCTTAGCAATAAATAAGCCTCTCTACCACCGTGAACGTCCATTAGCTCAGCTAGCCTATTCTCTTTCTTAATATTCGCAGCGGAGTACTTTCTTAAATAGAAATCTCTTAAATCTATTAATGTCGTTTCTATTTCAGCTATTTTTTCTCTTGAAATATTTTCTCTACCAATTTCTGCAGTAGAAATAGCTAAACCTGGAACCAATTTCTTTTCCTTTTCCAGTTCATTTTTAATAATGTTCAACTCGTAACTGAGATCAATACTACTTTCAGGGTCATTAAAGTTCTTCTTGCACTTATTTATTTTATTGTTCAGTTCTTTTAACCAATAATCTTTCTTCCATATGTAATATTTTTTATCCTTTTCAAAGGAATAAAATTCTTTAGAGAATTTATTGTCCGTAAATTGATGAACCGCTAAGGCCTCATAAGCCCATCTACTAGCCATTACATTTCCTATTAAAGGAACTTCACTTTGAGATGAGAATAGTGGATATAACTTGTCAAACTTCACTATCACTCCACTAAATAACAGCTGTGGAATAATAAGTATCGGAATGATAATGTAGATTACTTTGGCAGAGTTAAAGCTGGCAGAGATATTTAATCCCAATAAATTTGCAAAGCAAGAGGTACTGAAGAGTATCATCCAATATTCTAACCACATTCCTTTTATTTCTAGCACGACATTCCCAACCACCACATAGGTCAATGCTTGAACAGCACTAATAAAGAACATTATTCCTATCTTACTAATTAGGTAACTTCCTCTACTTAAGTTTAAGAACTTCTCTCTTTTAATTATTTTTTGATCTCTGATTATCTCTTCTGCACTAACAGTAAGCCCCAAGAATAATGAAACTATAACTGATATAAACAGGAACTGAGGCAGGTTTTCACTTTCTCTAAATATGTAAGATGCTTGCTCAGATTCTTTAGGTTGAAAAAACTTAATAAAGAAGGATAAAATTAACGCCAGCGCTGGAGCTTCTAGGAAATTGACCATTAGATACTGCGTATTGGCCAATTTACTTAACACATCTCTCTTTAAGAAAACCTTAAATTGCTTCCATAAAGAAGGGATTTTAAAGAGGCTATGAGGAGCCTCTAAAGTTTGAAATTCTTTAGAAATATGATTTCCAATAATTACATTAAAGAAATTATTCCACTCTCTAGGTGAAATTTTCCGATGTTCAGTTAGCTTACCATATTCGTCTACTACTTTAGACTCTATAATATTAAATATCTGTTCTGGATTTACGATACCACATCGGCTACATTCACTTTCTTCTAGGTTAGCATGATTCACTAATTTCTTGAAATAAATGACACTTTCTACTGGATCCCCATAGTAAATAGGATATCCGCCCTGGTCCAACAAGAATAGCTTATCAAACATCTTAAATATAGCCGAAGACGGCTGGTGAATAACCACAAAAACGAGCTTTCCTTTTAAAGTAAGCTCCTTTAATAAATCCATTATATTTTCAGAGTCTCTACTGGATAATCCTGATGTAGGTTCATCTACAAAAAGAACCGAAGGCTCTCTAATTAACTCTAGTGCTATGTTTAATCTTTTTCTTTGACCACCCGATATAGTCTTATCTAAAGGTGTACCCACTTTTAAATTTCTAGCTTCGAAAAGTCCAAGAGAATTTAGCGCCTCTAACGTTCTCCCTTCTAAATGCTCAGGAGAATCATCTTTGAAGCATAATTCAGCATTGAAATACAAATTATCATATACTGTTAACTCCTCAATTAGCAGATCATCCTGAGCTATATGACCAATCACTCCTTCTATATCTTTAGGCCTTTTATGGATGTCAATTCCATTAATTTTAACTGAACCAAAAGACGGTTTATAGTTTCCGTTTAATACGTTCAGAAGAGTCGACTTACCAGAGCCACTACCTCCCATTATACCTATTAAGTTACCTGATTTCTCTACTAAGTTTAACTGATGCAAAGCTTGTTTACCGCCTTTAAAATAATAGCTAATATTTTCTGCCTTAAACTCAATATTATGACAAGCCTCTCCCTCAATAGTCTTTCCTATTACATCACTATAATAAACGGGGCTTATCTTAGGGCTTCGGATACTTGCCCCTTGATTAAACACCTGAATATTAGAACTGGTTAAAACCTGTCCATTTAACGTTAATTCATCGACTCCAAATTCCTTTAAAAAGAACATGTTCAGACCTTCCACACGATAGAAAACCAACTTTCCTTTTAAGCCGCACTTCTCTATAAATTTAGCATGGGCATAACTCCACTCGTCATCTCCACAAGCGTAGATGAAGTTCTCATTATCTATAACATCATCACTAGTAGACTTTACGAGTGCTTTTAAATCATCAAATATGTTTCGACTAATATTGAATGTATCGCTTACAACCTCTATGAATTCAGCTATCTGAAGCTCATCACAGGAATTTTTGGTAAACTCTAACAATCTTAAAAGAACAAATACTTTTTCTTTCTGAGTTAGTTCTTCGTTTATCTGCGTACATATTTTTAGAATTTTTACTGAATTAAGGCTGGCTGTTTTCTTACGTCCGTTATTAGATAGTCGCTTGGCCTGCTGAACAGCTACAAACTCATCATAAGAAGCGAGGAATTTTTTAACTAAATCTCTATTCAGTTGCTGCCTCAAGAAAATAGCTATCACATCTCGGCCATTATTATGTAAACCATTATCACCACCACTCTTGGTTATGATAGCGAATAATTGCATTAATGCTTGTAATACTCCTGTGCTCATTCTTTGGTTTATAATCGTTGGAATAAAATCCTTTTCAGTATGTTACGAATAATGATCCTAGAGGTTACTTTAAAATCAAATATTTATGTATTAATTTCTAAATCAAGAGTTCTATAAGCACAAAAAAACGATCATAAAAAAAGCGAGCCATAGCCCGCTTTAATTTTCTAAGATTCCTTACTGTCTGAAACCAAGCAGAATTACTGCACATCCAGAAGACTTCTTATTTTTATCCAATCTAGCATTAATAGTAACTTCCGCGGTACTCTCTACATTGAAATCCCAATATGGAGCATTACCGAACCCAGCGCTGTTAAATAATTCATTTCCCTCTTGATCTTTTAAAGTGAAAATTAATTCACCAGCCTCTTCACCGCTGCAAGAGACCATTCTATAAATATTTCCTCCAAAAAGCGTAGTCTGAAACTCTGCTTCTTGATCACTATGGAGTAATGCTCTGTATTCTTGACCATCTGATATAAATGACTTTTCAAAGTATCGATCACATAATTTAGCCTCAGTATCACACTGAGCCATGCCACTCCCAACTAGTCCAAAGAAGCCTACTATTAGTAGTATGTTTTTAATATTCATGTCTATTCGTTTTATGAGATGATTAAACTTCTAATTCTAGAAACAGAAGCTTTAATACTTTCTAACTGCTGGTCACTTATCTCTACATTAGATTTACCCTTTAGATAGGTCATCTTATTATCTTTATCTGTAATAGGCCTCTCGTAGCTATAAGCAGTCTTCATTTGCTTAAATATAGACTCTAGCTCTCTTAACTCTTTAGAAATCGATTTACCTAATTTACCTTCAAAAGAGTCCATTATATTTACAATGTTTCCTACCGTATTTTTCTGCTCGGCTATCCTAGTCCTTAAGAACTTGTTGTCTGAATTGTGCGTAGCAAAATGAAGAGACTCAATCCATCCTCCAGTTAAAATTAAAGCAGCTAATTCATTCTGAAGATTATCTTTTAAATACCTTTCAGCATTCTTATAAAATTCAGCATTGAGTGCATTTAAAGAGTCTGGAGTATTTATATTCTCGTTAAAACGTTTTAGAATTGAAGGGTTTATGTTTGCCTTTATATCTAAATCTTCGGCTAATGCTTCGATTTTACCTAAACAGTCCAAACTCTTTTTAATATCTTTATAATTAGACAGGTAAGCTAAGTCCGAACCTAGCACTCCTAAGTTAAGTGCCTTTTTATGACGAGATAAGTAATTATCTACTTTACCTGTTCCAGACACTAATTCAGAACTGTATTCTAAATTTTGTTTTCTTATTAGAATAGCTGTTTGAATAGGCGAAGGAATACTGAAAAAATGGTTCTGAAGTTTTAATACATTACCGCCATTAGATATTGTTTCTGGAGAGACTGGGCTTTCTATTTTCGTAGCTAAACTTTCTTCTTTCTTTTCATCTCCACAGCTGGAAAAGGTAAGAACAGACAGGAATAAAATAGATGTCTTTATATTCTTTTTCATAATTCGGGGTATTATCTTAGTGACGAAGAAACAAAATTAAATCGCTTCCACAGCGTCTTTATTCAAACGATTTCAACAAGAGTTTGGTCAAACTCCTATCCTTTTCTTACGAAGCCTCACCCAAAATGTTTGGAATCTTAGGGGTTAAATTCATTTAATCGGGAACATATTGTAAACAGCCTATATCCGGCGCTGAACCAGTAAATCTAGATTCTCCAGCTAAATCAATTGCTAGAGCGCCTCCTAGAGGTAACGCTTCTTCTCTTAACGGGCTGTTTTGAGTAGGCCTAAAATCATAAACAGATGGATCTAGAAACGATGCATTCTGCTGATTTATTAAATTAATAAACTTCAGTGGATCAGATATATCCTGCTCCGTATCTACCAAACAATTCTGGAAAACATACTGCTCAGTTTCAGGGTCCAAAACGTCTACTATCAACTCACTATAATCAGCCAGATTAGCATTGTCTCCGTAAAACGCACAATTTCTAAACCTAGTCTCCAGTAAAGACCTCTCCACTATAACATTCCCAGAGGTTTCGTAATAATTATTTAGAAAAAATGAAGGAGCTTGTCGAGCTCCCTGAGACCAGTAATTCGCAAATGTACAATGGTCAAATATGTATTCTCCTCCATATTGAAACGCAGCTGCAGACTGTCCACAGTTGGCAAACAAATTATTATAACCAGTCATCGTAGCGCCCTGTCCCAGAACACCTATGGCAGAATGATTATAAATTTGACAATTTCTTAGGGATACAGTCTGTCCACTAAGCTCACCTGTAGAATCCACCTGAAGGCCTATTATTCCATTTTTTATGATAGTATGCTCTAAGTAACTAGGCTGCGGTGAAGAAAGCCACAACCCTCCTCTAGAAAGAGTCACTATCTCAGGACCTATGCCTAAATCTGCTACTATTTCTAGCTCTACTCCCCACTGACCAGGAAGGTCACCATATTCAGCCTCTAATCTATCTCCTTGGAATACTACCTCATTCCCAAGCTGTCCATTCGATTCTATACAGCCATTATTTACTAAAATACCACCACCAGAATGAACATATATCTGTGTTCCTGCGTTAATCGTTAAACAGCACCCTGGAGGCACTCCCACAGTACCGAAAATCACATGAGGCAATTCATTATTCCAGACTTCATCACATTCTAAATATCCATTAAATTCTATGTCACCATCTAGATTTACGTTAATAGTAGACCCCGTGTGAAATATGGCATTTTGCCCCCAAGCTATCAGTTTAACTTCCTGCTCGCTTCCATTTGAATTTACTACTAATTCTTCTTCTACTACAAAAGGAAGAGCCTCATCATTCCCATCTACTGTTACTTCCACAAAAACAAAAACGCTATCCTCTGGAGCTATGGTAACGTTTTCCACCCTTACACCAGGTTCACCGTCCACATTTATTCTAAACTTAGAATTAGAGCCATTTTTCAATGAGAAATAATCGACTTCCACAGAATTATTCTGGTCTGGATTGTAGACTTTAAATACTTGAGTGGCCGAGCCCAAAGTGGTAAATACAGTGTCAAATAAAATAGTATCTCTACTGAACTCCAGCTGAAAATCAGAAGATGTATTGAATTTATCTTTTCTACATGAAAAAACCAGAAGCACTGTCAGCGCTAGGAATATGGCGTAAATTGTTTTGGTCATTTTTTTATTTCGCGTTACAAAAGAAATGAATCTCTAAGAAAAAACGGGAATACGTGAGATTATTGTGGATGACAGGTTAAATTTTAGGTGCTTTTTGTTTTATAAAAAACCCCCAATCAGAGATTGAGGGTTTTTACTATTATAAAATAAAGTTGATCTATTATCCTAAATAAGACTTTAAGATTCTACTTCTAGAAGTGTGTTTTAGTCTTCTAATAGCTTTCTCTTTAATCTGTCTTACTCTTTCTCTAGTTAAATCGAAACGCTCACCTATTTCCTCTAGGGTCATAGGGTGCTCTCCATTCAAACCGAAGTAAAGTCTAATTACATCTGCTTCTCTAGTGGTTAATGTTCTTAATGAACGCTCTATCTCTTTTCTTAATGACTCAGTCATTAACTCCATATCTGGAGAAGGAGATTCACCTTCAGAAAGTACATCGTACATATTAGAACTACTTTCATCACCATCTTTAAGAGGTGCATCCATACTTACGTGACGTCCTGAATTCTTAAGTGATTGTTTCACTTCTTCTAGGGTCATATCTAGCACTTCAGCTATCTCATTAGGTGTAGGAGGTCTTTCGAACTCTTGTTCTAATCTAGCAAACGCTTTATTGATTTTATTAATCGAACCAATTTTATTTAGCGGAAGTCTTACGATTCTTGACTGCTCTGCTAGAGCTTGAAGAATAGACTGACGAATCCACCATACCGCATAAGATATAAATTTGAAACCTCTCGTTTCATCAAATCTTTGTGCTGCCTTGATAAGTCCTAAATTCCCCTCGTTTATAAGGTCAGGAAGACTCAACCCCTGATTTTGGTACTGTTTAGACACGGAAACTACGAACCTTAAGTTTGCTTTTGTGAGTTTTTCGAGTGCTAACTGATCTCCTTCTTTTATCCTCTTCGCTAATTCAACCTCTTCTTCAGCAGTGATCAGATCGACTCGACCTATTTCTTGCAAATACTTATCTAAGGAAGCTGTTTCCCTGTTAGTAACCTGTTTTGTAATCTTTAGCTGACGCATGTTTATTACAGTTTATTATCTAGTTTGATACTCAGAAAATCTAAGCACCATATTATTAAACGTTGTTTTTCAAGAAAAGTAACAGTGTTAGTTGTTAAATTTTCATCTCACATGTTGCAACGCTATAAACTAGCGCAACAACAATCACTCCAATAACTAGCGGTACTAAGCCTGCTCTGGCTTAGGCATTAACACCTTCTTAGAAAGCTTTAATTTACCAGTCTTAGGGTCTTTTCCTGTTACTTTAAATTTAACTAGCTCTCCTTCTTTAAGTACATCTTCTACTTTCTCTACTCTATCCCAAGCTAACTCAGAGATATGAAGAAGTCCGTCTTGTCCAGGTATGATTTCTACGAATGCTCCGTATGCCATAATGGTTTTAACTTTTCCTTCGTACGTTTCTCCTACTTCAACTATAGGTGGGAAAGCGATTTTCTTAACCCAGTCTACAGCTTCTTTCATAGCTGTTCCGTTATCAGAAGTTACTTCTACTCTTCCTTCTCCGTTTTCTAATTCTTCGATAGAAATATTAGCAGTAGTTGTTTTCTGAATTTCTTGAATTATTTTTCCTCCAGGTCCGATGATAGCTCCTATCATATCATTAGGAACATTGAATGAAACGATTCTAGGTGCGTGAACTTTATAATCTGCTCTAGGTGCATCTAATGTTTTAAGCATTTCACCTAAGATGTGAAGTCTTCCTTCTTTAGACTGCATTAACGCCTCTGTTAATACTGAAGATTCAAGTCCTTGGATTTTCATATCCATTTGACACGCTGTAATACCTTTAGTAGTTCCAGTTACTTTGAAATCCATATCTCCTAGGTGATCTTCATCTCCTAAAATATCTGAAAGAACTATGTATTTCTTAGTTTCCGGATCCATTACCAATCCCATAGCTATACCAGAGACTGGTCTGATAAGAGGTACACCACCATCCATCATAGCTAGTGTTCCGGCACATACTGTAGCCATAGAAGAAGAACCATTAGATTCTAAAATCTCAGACACGATTCTCATCGTATAAGGATTGTCTTCTAATGAAGGAAGTACTTTTTTAAGTGCTCTAAGCGCTAGGTTTCCATGACCTACTTCTCTTCTACTCGTTCCTCTTAGAGGTCTAGATTCTCCAGTACAAAACGGAGGGAAGTTATAGTGCAATAAGAATTTCTCAGTTCCTTGACGAAGTGCTCCATCTATTAACTGCTCATCCATTTTAGAACCTAGTGTAAGTGTAGTTAACGATTGAGTTTCACCTCTAGTGAATATAGCTGAACCGTGAGCAGATGGTAAATAATCTACTTCACACCAGATGTTTCTGATATCTTTAGACTCTCTTCCGTCTAATCTGACTCTTTCTTCTAGCATGCAATCTCTTACACCACTTTTCTGAACTTTACTGAAATACTGCTTATATAAATATTTGTTAGCTTGTTGCTCCTCTGTTAATGTATCGAAGAAGTTATTCTTAATTTCATTGAATGCAGCAGAACGTTCTTCTTTGGCAGAACCTTTTTTAGCCACATCATAACATGGCTGATAACAAGCAGCTTTAATAGCTTCATAAAGTTCTTCATCAGAATCTTCATGGTTATATTCTCTTTTTACTTTAGACTTTTCTACCATAGCAGCTAAATCTAACTGTGCTTGGCAGTGAACTGTAATAGCTGCTGCACCGGCTGCGATACCATCTACTAGATCCTGCTCAGAAACTTCGTCCATCTCACCTTCTACCATTACGATAGTATCGATAGTACCAGCTACCATTAGATCCATATCAGCTTTCTTCAACTCTTCGAAAGTAGGATTGATACAAAATTTACCGTCTATTCTAGCTACTCTTACTTCTGATATAGGTCCGTCAAACGGAATATCTGAAACTGCTAAAGCTGCAGATGCTGCTAATCCAGCAAGTGCATCTGGCATGTTCTCTTTGTCAGAAGACATTAGCTGTACCATTACCTGTGTATCAGCGTGATAATCTTTTGGGAACATTGGTCTCAGCGCTCTATCTACTAATCTCATAGTAAGCACTTCGCCATCACTTGGTCTAGCTTCTCTTTTGAAGAATCCACCTGGGAATCTTCCTGTAGCTG
>Ga0209302_10000395_pt1 | contig 26231 bp, 22 predicted proteins | sample ArcOceMetagenome_2_FD_187445 | JGI IMG/M metagenome (GOLD analysis project Ga0209302, IMG submission 187445) | Marine eukaryotic phytoplankton communities from Arctic Ocean - Arctic Ocean ARC135M Metagenome (SPAdes) (version 2) | ecosystem: Environmental > Aquatic > Marine > Oceanic | place... | reverse complement strand
CTAAGAGTTAAATTACCAGCAGCATCTGAAGTTACTGCGTTATACTTTTGGATAGTGTACGAAGAACTCAATATACTGGTTTTAGATGGACTAGTTCTCGGTAGAGGGAATAACAAATTGTTATCGGAAGTACCATAAAGAGTAGAGTCATCAGCTAACAAAGGTATAACCGTATTAGTTAACGTATCGTCCATCTCGGTAACGTCCGAGAAGTTTTCGGTTCCGACTTTAGTAAGCACACTATTAATAGTTTGGAATATACCGTCCATTCTAATGTTGAATAGGTATAAACGATACCCCTTAGAATCTTGTTCAATACCACGAACGTTGGCATACCCAATTACATCAGAACCGTTTTTTAGTCTAAGAAAACCAAAAACATTGATGCGACCAAATCCTTGCGTGGTGGCTGGGTCGATATAGACATAGTTACCATATATTGCTGGGACTGGTTCATTCGCTTGGACAAATAACTCACGTGACTTTGGTACTGTAATATCTGTAGTACCAATCTCTAGTCGGTATCCATCAACATATGCGATACCTTCAGTTACGTCTAGGTTTAGGTTAGTTGCATCTTTCTCTTCGAAGATTGCTTTGAAATTTTCGACAACGTAGTTACCAGACTCTTCTTTTGTCCGTTGTGCAAGAAGGTCATTGATTCGGTTATAAGAATCGAATGTACTGACTTCGCGAGTGATAACTCCATCCACAACACGTGCGATAAAGACAAAGTTGTCGTCTACTTCAACTTGGTCACGTGTAGTAGGTATTAATTTGATCTGATACCGATCTGCGCCCGGAGCAGTTTGGTCAGGTACTTCGCCCTGATTGTCAAAAAGATCTACGTCTTCGTTCGTTGTGATGATGTTTTGTTGGATCAGAAATCCAATATCTGTTGTAGGGAGTGTACTATATTTGTCGATGAACGCACTACCGCCTTCCATAAAGACAAAGTGTCCTTGGACAAAGAAGTCCCCCGAAGAAAAGTATGCTTTGGTTCCACGACCAGCTGCTAAAATGGCACCGTCTGCCGCAACTTGTGCAGTGACAGCAACAGCATCAACACGAGTTAGTGTAGCAGCAGATGCTACCCGAGCGGACTTAGTAGTGTCTACAATATTTGAGGTATCTGTGTACTGAACATACATAGTAACAGGTTCAATAGGAGCAATGGTTGTTGCTGGAATAACCTCTAGTACCTTGAACTCGACCACACCATCAGTCATTACGACACCGACCAACTCTTGGCCTGCGACACTACTTACGTCTAACCTAATATATTCGATTCGATTATCAACAGTCGCACCGCCTGGATTTACCAGAGCACCTTCTTTAAATATATTACGTCCGAACCGAGCAATCTCTTCTTGGATGATTGTTTGCGATTCTATTAATTCACGTGCCTGCAAGGCCTTACCGGAATTGAATAATACGCGATGATAACTATCTTCCGCTTTATAGAAATCTCTGTATGTTTCTTCGAACGTCTTGTTTGTAAAATCTACCATGATTAATCCTAAACGGTTATGACTAACTTAATGTCTTCTTGTTGTTGTGCATCACGTTGTATTTTGTTTCTGTTCTCAATATATAGGACTTCGCCAGAGAACCGATTTACGCCATTGACAGGATGTAGTGTAGAGATAACCCCACTAGCAGAACCACCAATCTCAGTGACTTGTTCATTCGCTTGAAAAGGAATGAATCCAGTACTTTCATTTTGGTGGTAATAAACATCATTGTTTACTGACTCGTCGATATATCCTACTGCACCAGAAGTAACACCTGTAATTTGGTTGCCCGAAGTAAATGCAGAAGTTGCAGTCAATTGCACATAAGATAATACTTTGAGACTAGTCCCCGTAAAATCAACTCCGGCAGCATCAGTGATATCCTTTAACAATCCCATCTGACGGAATGTGTTTTCTACAATGAAGGTATTTCCTTCAACACCATCTGGTTTGATAGTGAACATGACTGAACTTGTTTTGAAATCATTTACTTGGTCTTTACCCAGACCATTTGCGTCAGACATTACTGCTCTCAATACACATCCAGTTCCTGCACCGTTGATAATACTAACATTAGCATAGATGTAATCTTGTCCACGATTGGTCATAGTAACTCTAACCACTTTACCGCCTACTATAGTAGCAGTAGCGGCAGCACCTGTTCCAGTACCTTCGATAGTAACAACAACGTCTCCGTCAACATAACCACTGCCCGATTCAGTTATTTGGATAGACACTAATTCTCTTGGTACAGCTGCGTCTTGTACCTGAATTAATAAATCTTCGAATGGGCCTGCATCAACCTCTGTAGATTCAGAAACCAATACGGGAATATGATTAGAGGATAAGAAGTTGGTCAATCTTACTGGTGACAAGGAGAACATGTACTTCCACTCGTACCCATCACTTGTTGTGAAAGGTGTTAGATAGGCATCTGGGCCCACATTACCATAATTGGGTTCTACAGTAGATAAGTTAGGGGTAACTTGCGCCCCACCCTGTGTCAAACATATGTAGACTTCTTTCTGTGCATTCATTACATAGAATGGATATGTGGTTACTTGGTCTGACCAAGATGAATAAAGTGAACCACTAGACCAGTTAACTCTAGGCATAACGATAGACGAGGATTCAATCTTCTTTATAGATTGAAGATTATGACGGAATTCTCTTTCTTCAAATGGCGAGTCTACAGCAGCAACTGGTACGTCGTTGTTCCCAAAACTATCGGACTTACCAATACCAATAAAGTATTGACTTGTCGAAACGTCTTGTGAATCCTGCAACAATTCTTTTGCTAAACGAGACCGCATGGTTTGTCTTACTATGGCTAACATCGTATATTCCTATCCTCTATTTCGGTGCAGTAGTCCACCTACCGTTCTATTATACTATTTATAACAATTTTGTCAAAGGGTTGTTAGTAAATCCCTCATTACATGATTATATAATTATATGGCGCTGTTACCCCAGAAGAGTGTGAAACTGTAAAGCTAACTCCGGGCTTCACGCTTGACACATAAGTATTACGCTCGTTTGGAGAGCTCTCAAAGAACCTAGGCACAATGATAATTCTACTAGCAGAAGTCACGTTGTCATTTGCAACAACCGTCGTATTTACATTCACACCTAAATTAATAACACCACCCATCGGGCTGTTTCCGATTGTAGTTGACGTTATATCAATATCGCCAGTTGATAAAATTTTAGTAGGTGCCTGCATGTTACCAACAACACTACACCCTACTAATTGATGAAGTCCGCCAGTGGCAAGAACACCATAATTTTGCGACACTACCGTAATTCTAACCTCATCATTTGTAGTTGCTCCAGTGACTAGCGTTACAACCCCACCAACTCCTGCGTTTGCTACGACTGTGTAGTCAGTAGTCAGTGTTAGCAACACTCCCTCTTTAACAACTCTTAAATCAGAGAGTGCTGGAGGATCAAAGCTATAAGCAAAAACAGTTTGTCCGCTAGTAGCTCCGTAGTTATCTGATAAACTATCTGGCTCTCCACTAATCCTAATTATATCACCAGAGTTTTGGGATCCTGTAATAATAGTTACATTACCTCCAGCTCCTCCAACAGTCGCGATTCTAATCGCGTTACCTGTAGTTGCCCCTGAGACCAAAGTAACTGTGCCTCCTACTCCTGCATTTGCTGAAACAGTATAGTCAGTAGTAAGGGTTAACCGTACTCCTTCTTTGAAAACTCTCAAATCAGTTAAAGCTGTAGGATCAAAAGTGTAAGCAAAAACAGTCTGCAAATTCGTAGCAGTGTAATTATTTTCTATGTTAGACACTCTATAGTCAGTGTTGAGCGTTAGTGGTGTTCCTCGCCTCTCTACTCTGATCTGAGATGGAACAGGAGAACCAGTTGGAATTCCTGCTGAAGTAACCGCCTCATCCACTTTGAAAGTATAAGGGAATACTGTTTGCCCTGCTGTTGAAGTGACATCATTAACTGCTGTAGTTCTGGTGTCATAAATAGATGTATCAGTAATCTTGCTTCGGCCACTTTCAAAAAGGATTCCTGCCCGATTTACACTGTCAGATAAAAGATTATTATTGAATATCTCACAGTCTGATATATTAACATCAGGTAAGTTTATTTGCACTCCTGATCTTAAGTTTTCGTATACTTTACAAGACTCAATTCTATGACCATAACCAGATTTTAAATAAATTCCTGGCCCATAAGAACCTGTAACCTTACATCCGATCAAGTGTAGTCTTTCACAGTTTGCTAAATTAGATATTCCGTATCGAAAGGTGGTACCCAGTGGGTTTTCTCCGTTCCCATTACAGAAAAGACCAATGATAGTAACATCGCTAGACCCAGTAACCGTCAACCCTTCATAGTCATTATGTTCTGACATGCCTCCTATCAACAAAGTTCTTGAAGCATTAGAGGCCTCTCTATCGTGTCCAATGTTAATTCCAGTGTAACCAGAGTTCCTAGAATTGGGTGCAATAATTTGAGACTCTTCGCAGTTGATAGTTAAGTTAGATAGTTCGTTGCCGTCTAGTGTATCACTTGTAGACGTTGCCCTCTGTCCTCTTGTGTGAGCAATACCACTTCCCCACTGATTACCTACTGTATAACACCTATCAGTTTTAGAATCTAAGTTGGCACCAAACACTATTCCACAACCAATATTGTAAGATGCATTAACATTAACACATTGATTTCTTATTCCCTCAACAACGGATGTGCCTTCTGGGTCACCTTCAAACCAAACACCAGCGCCCCAATTTCCGGGCTGTGCTGTAAAAAAGAAGTTTTCAACAGTAATGTTTTCAATTCTACAATCTACAGACTTGTCTAGTTTAATTCCTCCTCTGTATAGAGTTATGATATTCCATACTGAATTATCGGCATCGTATAGTTTAAACTTTTTGACACCAGTTGCAGTATCATAAAACGTATCTCCATCTTGCAAGGCAGAGCTGTCAGTTCGTGTTGTAGGCTCTCCATCATTACGGCCTTGATAGGCAACAGCAATATTGTAACCACCATCTAAGTTACCAGTACCTTCAATGATTACATTGCTTATGTTTAGTCCGCTAATTAAAGGCATGTCAGTAACAGTAAGAGATGCTTTGATAGTTCCGTTAATAATTAGATGCGTATTAGAGGGAACAGTTAACGCACCACACAAAAAGGTCTTGCCCGCATTAAATACGACAGGTGTTCCATTGCTTACATTAATAGCCTCTTGCACCGCTATGGTATCATCAGTCGACCCATTACCCACTGCCCCAAAGTCCAGCACATTAATACTGGCACCTTCAATCATTCTGTTTCTTGCTTTAGTTAAAGTCATGCTATATTACCTTTTAATTATCTTTTTAAACAGTTTCTAGCGCAGATATTCTTGCTTCTAACGCATCAATTTTAGAAATAGCTTCTTGTAAAGCTTTGGTTAATAGGGGAACTAGTTTTGATTGGTCAATACCTTGATAGTCAGGTAAAGTTAAAACTTCTCCAGTAGGCAAGTCATCTTCATCTTTGATAACTTCAGTACGCATTGCGTCCTTTTCACCGATTACAGCATCAGGCACTACAAGTTTTGCCTCATGTGCGATGAATCCATCAACTCTTTCCCCTGACTCTATCCATTCAAAATTAACAGGTTCTAAAGCATTCAACCTATCAATGGCGTTTTCCATCGGCTGTATGTCTGTCTTTAATCGGTAGTCAGAAGAAGTATTGTACGCAGTAGCAGAGCCGTTAGTCGTAATTGACCCAACAAAACCGTTACCATTTTTAAAAAATATGTGTGCTATATTTCCAGTCCCATAAAGAACTTGGTCAGAAAGTATCGGGTAACTGTTAGCAGCGCCTGTTCCTGCTAAATGTACGCCTCCCCAGAACTTAGCCTGATTCGTGCCTGTTGGAACAGTCATTACGTACTGAGAGTAGTCAGCCTTCATAATAGCTAGATCACTGGCGGAACCTGCTCCCAACCCAATGCGTGTTCCTGCTACAGCACTTTTATCAACAACAGAGTCATGCAAATTAACTAAACCTTGGAAATACACCTGTCCTTCGAATAAGTTTTTGCTTGTACCTTTCTGTACAAGGCCCCACTTCTGCGGAGAGTTTGCCGTTTGTTGATCGATCCAGATAGCATAGTTGTTTGTTACTGTACCAGTCCCAGAAGTAGCAACGTCATTAATTTTAATGCCGTATCGAGTGCTTACAGTTCCATTTGTTACCGAGGGTACATCTACATAACCGTAAAGGAGATTTGTAGTTCCGCTAGTGTTATGCACAACACCATTTTGAAAAGGAGCGAAATGACCGTAATTTTCAGTACCGCTTATATTAAATCGAGCATCAAAAGAAGCGTAACTAATACCACCGTCTCTAGTAACGGTAGATGAATCACTGAAGCAATGAGCATTTCCTGTATATCCAGTATTATCAACATTTCTATTTACATTGACAACGGGGTCACTAGAGTTCGTAGCAATGGCGTTTTCGCCAAAGTCAACTCTCAGACTTCCTTGTGACGGAACAAGAGCAGCTTGAACAGTAGTTTCAGTTCCTCCTAATTCATCGTAAGTTACTAACCCTGCATTTACTTTTGTTAAAGCCATTTCATATTACCTTTAAATTATGATGCTGATAGAGCACCGAGTTGTCCGATGTAGAAATAGAAGTTACCGGAGGTAGACCCAATTGGAGTAGCTTCTAAATCATTGTTAGTTAAATCTAGCGTCCATGTAAATGAAGGGTGATTTCCATTACCACCTGTTGTTAATCCGTTCTTAGCAATCTCTACAACGCTTGAGCCACCTGTAGATTTTGTTACAAGAAGAACATAAGCCGCAGAGTTATAAGCACTACCACCTGTAGAAGTACCATTACTTGCGAGAACATGGAGAATGCCAGTGTAATTATTGGAGCTACCAAAAATAGACGCTAAATCAATAATAGGAGTATTAGCTCCAGTAACAGCTTTATTGTTTACGCGAATTACATCAATAGGATTGACAACTGCAACTGTACTTGTAATATATCCAGTAAATTTACATCCGTTTAAACTAACCTTATGGTCTAAATCTACGCCTGCGCTTGTTACTGAATAGGTACTCATAAGGTTCGTAGCGCCAGTTTCACTGAAACGATTAACTTCTACATCAATAGAACTTGTATCTACTTGATTACTGTATATTGCGCCATAACCACCATCACTCTGATCCGCTAGAACAGATACGCATCCATTTAGAGAGCACCGAATTCCATTTACGATAGAGGCCGCAGTATCTAATGCAGCACTTGCCTCAAAATACCAAGCCGACCTAACAGGTTGTTCAGATCCACAGTTATCAAAACTAACGCCCATTACGTTGCGTACTCTATATCCGTAACGACCAGTTAAGTCAGCACCACACGATGTGAAGTTACTGTAAGTTACATCGGAAATTAAGAAACCCTGTCCTGCGGCATTAGTATTAAGGGCATAGCAGTTTGATATGTTCAATGACGTATTGTAATCACCACTAAAATCAAAACCTGTTACACCACCTTTTGACCGACACTGAGTCATTGTTACCATAAAGCAACGATGAACGTAGAAGCATGAAACTGTAAAGTTTTGGCAAAAGACTCTTTCAACAAATACTTCACTACCACCACTCTCAAGCTCAAGTCCATACGATGTGCGATTGTTTCCTAAAATATGAAAGTCTTTGTACACACAGTAAGTAGAATCTAATGATTGAATAGCTTGGTCTCCGGTAAATCCGGCCGCACAATCAATAACAGTATTGTGCATTCCTTCACCCTGTAAGGTGATAGATGCTAAGTTTGCGGCATTAGCACAGCGAACAATAATAGGTGATTTGATGTAGTATCGACCTACAGGAAAATAAATTACACCGCCTGTAGTTGTGTCACCACCACTATCTAAACCGTCAATAGCCGCTTGAATTGCTGGTTGCCAATCTGTTCCACCGGAAGAAAGGCTTTCAAAATCTTTAATATTGATGTATGCGCCTTTAGTCATACGGTTTGTTGATTTGGTTAAGGCCATTGTATTCTCCTAATAATTCTCGTTAAATAGTTATTTCTGCGACAGAACCAAGATCAACTTGTGAGTTGTCGCTATTAGTTATAAGTGCGCTTACACCTTTAGTGATTTGTTCTAACTTTATAAACAACGTGTCCCCTACATTCAAGATGCTAGATGCATCTCCAAAATAATTGGATGTGCCAGCTACCTCATTAGGGATACCCGTTGTTGTATATTCCCAAGTGGTTTTACCGTCAGCAGAACCACCAATTGCTTTTAAATTTTCTTGTATAAAAGACATATTTATTCCTTAGTTAAAAATGAAATTGCCGCCAACCTTTTCTAGCGCAAACCAAAAGTTACCAGCAGTTGTACTTACAGGAGTTGCCACAAGATTCCCTGACGCTACAGTAAACGTAAACGATGGGTGGTTTGCAGACGATCCTGCAATCAATCCTAACTTGGCTATCTCAACTACTTCCTCACCAACAATGGCGGTTTTGCTAATTAACAACTTGTAAGTAGCAGTACCAATAACACCTGTTGTTCCAAAAGCAGAGTTGTAAGCAGTAACTAAAATCTCACCTGAAAAATCGTTACTAGTTCCTAGTGAACTGCTTAAAGAAGTTAATACTTCGGCAGTAGATGCTGTAAACGCCTTGCTGTATACCAGCTTGGGAGCAGTGTAATTTGTTTGTATAAATCCGTTATCAAACGCTCGTGCGCCTGAGTTCTGCATCAAAGGGTCTTCAAGAACTAACTTTGCCCCTTGACCTGTAGCAATAAAGTCGTAAGTGTTGGCAATGTCAGTAGCAAAAGACACTGGTTGCTTCTGAACTACAAAGTTTGTTGTGATGTCAGACGCTTTAACATGCGTGTGGTTTGCAAATCCAGAGTCCTGCTTGTTATTACCACCACAAGTATTACCCATGCCAGTAACCCAGTTGGCTTCATAACTAGAACCAGATTCGAAGAAGAAACCAGAGCGACCATTAAACTCAGCGCCATTACTTACAAAGGATACACCACGGTTTCCTAATATATGATATCCGTATCTGTTTTCGTCAGCCGCGTTAGCCACATAAGCAGAGTACACGTTAAAATCACTTTTAAATCCGGATCCAGTTTTAAAAGTTGGCGCGGCAGGGTCGGCAGTTCCATTCAATCTACCGTAGTTGTTATCAATCATCCATGAAGTATGAATTTCAAAGTTATGATAAAAACCATTTTGCCCATTTTCTTCTGAGTTACACTGACTAATTTTACATAAGTATGATCTTTCAAAGGCAAATCCATCAGTACCGCTATGCTTAACTTGCGCTCGTTCAAAGTTAGTACGCTGGCCCGGTCTTGTATTGCCTACAGCTTCAACATTAATACCAGAAATAGTAGCATTTAATACCGTAAGGTCAGAGATGTTATTAAAAATACTATGGACTAATTCAATACCCGAACCTGACGTAGAATCACTAGCATCAATAACTGTGCTTTGTCTTCCTGCACCTTGCAAAGTAATATTATCAACTTCAAAAGTCTGCGCGCTGTTATTAATTTCAATAGTGGCACTTGTCTTAAATACCCCACGACCAAAATTAATAGTATTACCAGTGCTTACTTCATCTCCATAAGTTGAATTGATTGCGGCTTGTATTGCTGGTTGTTGATCAGTATCAACGTCAGCAACAGCACCGTAGTCTGTAGCATTAATGGTAGAACCTGCGGTAATTCTATTATGTACTTTTGTTAAAGCCATGTCTATGATGCTCTTTTATTATGCAAATGTGTAGTTATTAACTGCAACTAGATTAGTCACATGATTGTTTGTTGAAGTGACTCCAATGACAGTTAATGTAATGCCTGTTTTAGTAATGTTCTCACTAAGATGAATATTATTAGATGGATCTGTTGCTGTGCCTGTAATCCTATAAGCATTTGTAGTGCTTGTTGGGCTATATCCGTTAGTGATTCTCACATTATTAGATGAAGATATATTGGCTAATCTTTTATCAATGGACGCTCCGCTAAAGTCTTTAATACCGTTTAACACTCCACCCAACGGACACAACATCTGTACTGTGTTTTGAACTTCAGACTCATCAACAAGATTATTAATGTTTACTCTCTTTGAGCGCAAATCAACACCGACAACGCTGGTTGATGCTCCGCGAATTAATACATTCTCTATGTCAATTAATTCAATTATGTCGCCAACACTATCACCAGCGTTAGAAGTAGTAGTTATTGCTGGATTGCCATCGCTTAATGTCCCAAAAACGCAATTAGAAATACGCACATAATCAAGTTGTCCATATTGGTCTTTTGCAAAAATACCCACCGAATAATCTACTTGTCCAGAGTCAGTATAAAATCCGTCAATTAATATTTTTTTAGTTGGCCCATACTTGTTTAATGGCGAAGCAGGAGGGGGCGGACGAGTGCCTGATACTGAATCGCGCACTAACACACCTTGCCGCCAATACCCACGAGTATGCATATTGCTAAGTTTTAAAGTACCGCGATTATCTTTACCACCTTCATACAGAATAAAAGCACTTGTGTTACTAGGAACACTACCTGAAGTGTAATCACTTTCTATGGTTACATCTTCAATATATGTTTCATCTTTTGCTTCAATCCCAACTTTAAACTTACCCTTGCCGCGTACATTCCGAACTGTTGTTTTGCCGTTCAAAGCCGCAACGATAGAAAACATGTAACCGTAACTGCGTGAGTTATCCGGTATACCCGTTGCATCAGCATAAACATCTTCAATGCTTACACCGTTGACTTGGCTTTTAACGATTCTTTTACCAACATTTATTCCTGCAATGTTGCGAATAATAATTGGAGAGTAATGAGAATAAGGCGATGTTCCAGAGTTGCTTATTACTTGAACAAGATCAGTATCCCGAAACGGTGTCATATCTTTTCCATAGATATTTTCTATTCGACCGTAACCAAGATCAGCCAGCGGGTCAGTACCAACGTCGTTATAACCTACATAAATTCCGCGCATTGATCCATTTTGACTACCCTCACTTCCTGTTTCGTTAACATTCATTGTCGTAAAATCAATGTTACGCAAATTGTAATTTTCTGCTCCGACGTTTACGGCTACCGCCCAGAGATAAGTAGGCGAGTAAACATTCTGAATGCGTATATCATCAATCAAAAGATTGTTAGCATTCTGTGTAGCAGTAATTACTTTCTGCACACCGATGGTTGGAAAGCTAGAAGTAACCGCAGAAAACGTAGGAGAAAAATCAAAAGTAATACCGCCTATCTCGACGTTATCAGCATCGATGTAAAACAATGTACGCTCTGCATGAGTAGAGTTATTCTGAATATCAGACTTAATTATTACGTTCGACTTTGACTCACCATAAATCTTAGTTCCTGTTGGGAGAGCAATGTACCCACCAGTTAACGCAGTTAACGAAGTATCCGCTAAAAAGTAAGTCCCTGCTGGTAGAAGAATGTCACCACCACCAGCAATTGCCGCAACAAATGCCGATGTATCATCAGTGCTTCCATCACCTACCGCGCCAAAGTCTTTTACATTTTTTGGCGATCCGGCAATCATTCTATTGTGTACTTTTGTTATGCCCATGCCTATAGTTCCGGTCGTGTAATTGGGAAGTCTTCTGTACTCGGCCATTGCCTGAGCGCTTCCCTGTAAATTATGTGTGCATCGCGTTGTGGATGGTCAAACAAAGGTGCTATAAAGTCAGTAGCTTCTAGTTCTGAGTCTCTCCACGCTTTTGCAAGTGCTTCTGAATTAGCGTCTTGATTATCTGCTATAGTCCAACTCATTCGCCTTCTCCTTCTTCTGGTATTTCTGATGGGTCGCTGTACATAACACCATCAATAAATATTTTACCTAATTCACCGCCACTAAAAAGAACGTGATTATCCGCAGTAATTTTACCGCTAAGTTGCTTTGTCCCAACAATAGTAGGGTGGCTTTCAACATTAAATGTATCGTCTACCCAGTTTTGGTTTATTACTTCAATATAATTATACATATTCTATTACCTCCCACTGTACGTAATTGTTAGCAGCAATCCAACTAAAAGTCAGCGTTGTTGCGTTTACCAGTGTTAACTGTCCGTGAGCGGGATAATATGAAGTATTAGCCCACGTATGATAGTTAATAAAACTTTTAGTAACATCAACAGCGGATATAGTGATATTTCCAGTTGACCCGAAATAATTATTTCCTCGCTGAATACTTTTAATGACACTATTACTGCCGCCCGGAATAGTAGTAAGAGGATAATAAAAATCTTCTTTATTTAAAAAGTAAGTTGAACTCAATGAGTCACTTGAAGTTACGCCCTCGATTAGAGAAATATTTACTGTATCGCCAACATTTCCATCTTGTCTAACGTAGGCTATATTTTGCTTTGTATTTCCAAGAGTACTAAAAATTTGAGTTGTTACTGCTTGCGTAAAACTATTAGTATTATCAGTGGGGTCTATTCGTGCGCTTATAATACCGGCACTTGACAGCGACATTATTGAAATTTCTGTGGGAGACAGACCAGACACCGCAGCAAATACGCCTGTTTCAACGGCGGTATTAGTAACATTACCAGAACCTAAAGTCCACGCCGCACCTACAGTGTAGGATGACCAATTACTATGAGTTCCTACTGGGGTCACATACACTTTATCTTCAGCGTGCCTATAAAACCAATGGCTTCCATTTGTTGTACTAGTAAAACTAGAACCTGAAACTCTAAAAATATAATTAGCAGAGGCTGTGCTTCCTGTATTATAAAACTGAAACGCACTAACAGTTATTGCTGTACCATTGTAAGACAGCTTTTGATAGTGTACTCGATAGCCAGCATAAATAAAAGCTAAGAGATATTTTCCCAGAACTTCTGATAATATGAGTCTGCTGTGGTCGGCTCTTATACTAGTTGTCGAAGTTCCTAAAGTAAGGCCAGATGGAGTTACGTCCGTTACTGTGTGTGACCCATCAGCTGCTACTAAAATTTTCTTAAACACTAACGCAGTAGTGCTAGTGCAATACATGAGTAAGAAGTTTCCGCTTGCATCGTCGTATTTATCAAGCTCTACATTCGCATACTGGAGAACGCCAGTAATTGTTGAAGTTGTTACCTGAGTGGGATTATAATTACTATCAAGAGTGCCGGTAGCTATTGTTAAAGTACCGTTGGTTGTTGAGTTGTTAACATTGGTCAATCTTTGATTACAATACACAGACTTATTTCTTGCTAAGTCCATGCGTGGAGCGCCATAACCGCTATAAGTAGCTGTAGCATTATTATTAATTTGGTCAGCAAAGAATGTGGATGAACTAATTGTATTATCAGACTTAGCTACTTTTACAATAAGAGCGTATTGGTCGCCATTATTTTGACTGGAGTTAATTCCCTGTATAAAACAACAGAACAAGTAATATTGACTGTCCTCACCAGCAGCCTGTAAAGAAACCCTTTGTTGGTATCGAAAGTTGTTAGTATTAACGGGGTTGTGATAAGAAAGCTGCTCATTATTAGAGTTACGCACCGTAAAAATAATAGAAACAGCAGAGTTATTAGTATATACACTGCTAATATGTAATGTGTTTCCGTTAATCATAGTTTCTTCAAGCTTACCGCCGCTATAGACGGGAAGACCAATAGACTGTGTCCATCCATTATCTGATGCAATCGTGGTGTTATTAAATTTAGCACCTTGATTGTCAGTTACCACAGGCGAATCTGGAATTATCTTTCCAGTACCATCAAGTTTTCTAAGTGAACCTTGAGTTACTGGCAGATAGCTTACCTCTGCTGTTGAACCTTTATACGGGATGTTAGCTCCACCACCGCCACCGGCACCACCTAATATAATAGCCACTTTATTCTCCTATAGTTGGCCTGGTTGTTGGGAAATCTGAAGTTGCAGGCCATTCTCTAAGGGCCTCTCTATACAAAATGTAAGCGTCTGCGTTAGGGTAGTCAGAAACTGTAGCGGATATGTCAGTACGAGATAGTTCTGCATCACGCCACTCACGCTCACTCTCTTCTGCTGTAGGCTCTACAAGTGTAGGTGCGACGTAGAGTTCAAAGTGTTCAAAGTTAGCTTCAACAAACTCTAAATTAGATTTGATGGTATTTGTAATGTTGCCATCCGCATCTTTTATATTATAATACATTTAATTCTCCTTAAGAGGGTAAGTACTGGATAACTACAATGCCGTCACCGCCAGTCCCACCGTAGGCACGATAATTGGTGCTATTTTTAGCAGGGCCACCGCCACCGCCAACTCCTCCTTTTCCGCCAACCGTAAAGTAACTTGAATCAGATTTTTGATTTAAACCACCCCCTGCTAAAAATTCTCCGTGATTTGATGCCCCTGAACTTAGATCTCCACCACGGCCGCCAATCAGCAGTCCATGACCAGATAACGAAACATCGCCCATCGAGTCACAGTCGCCACCACCACCGGAAACGCCTGGCCCTGCGGCAGGGTTTGTTCCGTGTACCATAACACCCCCTCCACCATACGACGTTCCTACCTGTCCTTGATAGTTATAGTCCCCACCTGTACAAACCCCTCCTGTAGGAGCAGATGAACCACCTGCCCCGCCACCAAAAGCTCTTAAAAGTAAACCTGTGGATGCTACGGAACTAGTACCACCTGCCGCTCCGCCCTGACTGCCGCCGCCACCACCATAACCTATCATAACTACAAATGAATCAGAAGTTGTAACAGCTAAAGAGTTCAGTTGGCAATAGCCGCCTCCGCCGCCGCCGTATCGGGTATCGTTATACCCAGCGCCACCGCCACCGCCACCTACAACGTGGATGCGGATAGTTCCATCAACAGGAGGATTCCATGTTTGAGATTCCGTTAATGCTATGTTTACGGGAAGTCCACCGCCACCGCCCGAACCACCACCTAATATAATAGCCATTTAAAGTTCCTTCCAGCCTATTGTTCCGTCAACATAGACCAGAGATGCACCAGCGTCTGCCGCTAGAGTACCATCGTCTGCCGTTGAATTAATGTTTGACCCATTCCTACCAACCGTTACTTCACCAGTACCAGCGTTCTTAATGAACACTACGTTGCCCGATGATGGGGTTATAGGAAGAGTGATAGTTACAGCACTACTAGAATTGACAATTATCTGGTCTCTAGTGACTGCTGTGTATGCAGTTGTTTTAATAACAAAATCATTGTATGCTCCACCTACCCCTGCACCTAACTTGGCAGAAGTAATGGCACCATCTGCTACCTTATCTGTGGTTATTGCATCATCTGCAATCTTGACAGTTGTTACATTAGCATCTGCAATCTTAGCTGTGGTTACGGCAGTGCCTGCTATCTTACCAGTGGTTACGGCATTACTTGCTATCTTACCAGTGGTTACGGCGTTACTTGCTATCTTAGCTGCGGTTACATTAGAATCTGCTATCTTAGATGTAGTAACTGAGGCATCATCGATAACACTAATTTGGCTTAAGGTAAATCCAGCAACCATAACCTCAATATCAACATTAAGAGGAGGAGCCTCAGAAAAAGTAAGAGTATCGCCTACTACTGAGTACGTACTTTTAAACTGATATACTCCGTTAATGTAAACAAAAGTATTATTTTTTACAGCAGGAGCGCTAAGAGTAAACGCTGTAGTGGAACCGTCCCCTGTTAACTCACTACTGGTTAATTCAGTAGGGACGACAACCTGACTCGTAGAGTATGCTGCTCCTATAGAAAGTACTTCAATCCCAGACATCACCGGAGGAATGCCAGAAAGTGTAAGTAAAGTGTCTGCTACAGAATACGTATCTTTAAATTGGTAAACTCCATCAATATACACAAAAGTGTTCTGCTTTACCGCAGCAGTGCTAAGAGTAAATGATGAGACAATTCCGTCTGCCACGAAACTACTAGACATAAGATTAGTATTTACTGAAACTTCCTTTGTTATAAATCCTCTAACCTCAATACTAGAATTAAACGGGGGAGCTTCAGAAAAGATTAATGACGTGTCAGCAACGGTGTATGAACTTACATCTTGCATAAATCCGTCAATGATAACAATAAGCATTGATGGATCAGTCACACCCTCAGCTAAAATAAAGGTGGTTGCAGCACCAGTACCAGTAAATGTGTCACGTGTTAAAGTATATGGGGTTTCAGATGATCCACTTCCAACGACTGAAAATGCCTTTGTCATAAATCCTCTAACATCAATACTAGAACTAAGAGGAGGAGCTTCAGAAAAGATTAATGACGTACCATTAACGGTGTATGAATTAACATCTTGTATATGTCCGTCAACAACAACATTGAGCAATGATGCCGCAGTAACACTCTGAGCTAAAGTAAATGTAGTTGCAGAACCATCACCAGTAAATGTGTCATGTGATAAAGTATGTGCTGTTTCGCCTGCTGAGAGTTCTTGTAAAAATCCTCTAACCTCAATACTAGAACTAAGAGGCGGTGTTTCAGAAAAGATTAATGACGTACCATTAGAAAGGCTGTATGAACTTACATCTTGCATTAATCCATCAATAACAACATTGAGCATTGCTGGATCATACGCGCTATCAGCTAAAGTAAAGGTTGCTGTAGAACCATCACCAGTAAATATGTCGCGTGTTAAAGTATAGGTTTCCGCGTTGACAGCATCGCTATCGATAGCGTTAAGTTGCGATAAAATACTGACGATATCGCTTTCGTTATCCGTTACTCTATCCGAAAGATCAGAGTCTATTTGAATAGTGTTAAGTTGTGCTAAAATGCTGACGATATCACTGTCGTTATCCGTTACTCTAATTGCAAGATCAGAGTCAGTAAACGTGCCGTCAGCAAATAAATTGGTAATGTCGTCAAGTGTAATAGCAACGCCACTATCTACAAGAACACCGTTATTTAACTGAATAAGGGTATATAGTTCACTAAAATTATCATTGATCTTATTACCAGCTGCTCGTAGAGTATCACCGCCATTATTATTTGCGGCTGCGCCCGTACCTATGATTTGTCTAGTCATTGCATTTTCCTAAAATTCGCATTTGGTTTTATTACCTTACCGTTCTATTATACTATTTATAACAATTTTGTCAAGGGGTTAATATTAATTTGGTTGTCGCTGGGTTACCAATAACGCTTTATTCTTCATCAGCATCCTCCCGATAAGAGGTATCGGACATTAAGACGTTGTCGTTGTCCATAGTTACCGAGGCCGGTGACACCCAATTAGCAACAGTGCCGTGAATATCATTCAATCTACTTAGAGGCATGTACTGATACTGCTCGAGGGTTTTCGCAGAACTGACGGCGAATGTTGAGTCTACCGGAACCGTACTTTTCATTGTCAGTAAGGTAAATAGTGGAGCAACGAACGGTGAAGCTAGAGCGACCAGTTGTAGTGGAGCTTCTGGTACCGCAAGTGGATCTGTGGTCAATCCAGCACGAACATTAATTTCCGCCAATCCTTGGACTACTACGTCTGCTGCTAGATGGAATCCAGCAGGGTGAACCATCTTCCTATATAATTCTTCATAGTCGTTAAAGGGTATACCTGTTTTCAAAAGAACTGAAAATATCTGGTATCTCTTATTGTCTTGGATATAATGTAATGAATCTGGGCCTACTAGAGAACCGCCTAATTTATCATTCAGTATGAAGATATTTTTCTTTGGGTAAGTTACTTCAACATCTTCATTATAGAATGCTTTGAAGAACTGTTCGGCAGATATCTGGGTACCCTTAGAACGATAGAAGTCTGCGATCAGACGAGTCATCATCCTAGGGTTGTTATAGAAGGAGGACGACTCTAGTCCGTCACCTATCTCTTCTAATACTGAATCAAGAAACTCGTTGTGTATCGGATTACCGGAATTGTCTATAGAAGATTTTAAGGAAGATATATCACGAGAATGAAACAGATCACGTATTAATCTAGAAAAAGATCCGTTAGCGTCTCCGTCCATATAGTCATAATAAGTCTCTAAGAACTTGACGAATAATGGATACTCACTATCATAGAAATCAGGTAACGCTTCCGCAACTTTGGAGTTGTGAAAAGATATATGATTCCGACTAGGATTTAATTCTATGTTATACATTTACAATAACACTCTGGTAGACTGAAAGTCGATCACTGCCCTAGCATATGAAGCGTCATCGTCTAAGTTAATAATGTAATTTCTTAAAGGACGTATTGTACTTGTGTTAGCAGGAACTACTGATACCTTTAATACCATAGCTCCAATATTATCAACCGCAAGTGCCGATAAGAATACCACGCCTGTTGATGGTATATAGTTACCAATATTCTTCTCTCTAATAACACCATCTAGATCAAAGATCTGTAGTACGTCTGACCCAATCTTATTTTTGATGAAGACGTTCAGTCCTTGATATTGGAATATAGAAGTTGTTATAATATGGTCATCGTTGTCTGGAGTAGCCAGTGCATATGGGAAATTGAATGTATAATCTTTTTGCAAGTTGGTTTCTATCGAGACTCTCTGTTGACCCTTAACGTCTATACGTGAGTTTAATATCGCAGTATCCAAATCATCAATATCTTTCAGTAGGTTAGACCTACGGAACACTGCATCGAATGTTTCTAGGGTAGTGTCAAAATGTGACCGAATGACATTCTTTACTGCAACTTGCATGGCTTCTGGACTAACAGTCTTTGCAGCATCTATGTTGAAGGTACAAGCAAGTTCCAGATAAGTGTCTACCGGATCAACGAATTTGGTATCAATAGACATTATCGATAGGTTTGACGTTAGGTTGTCACTAATCAATTCCTTGGTAGCTAATTTGGTAGGTTCATCAACGTCACCATTAAAGTTAAGACTGACGAACACCTTACCGAACTCTGGTGGTATATTGTCCTGTCCACCCCAAGCGACAACGTCACTTATATGAGAGGAGAACTTACTCTTAATTAGATTCTCATAATCGTCCGCAGTAACCAATCTTTGTTGTGCGGTGAATGCCCTTGGAGCATTTCTTTTTATTTGAGTTAGAGATTCCTTCTCAGAACCTCCGGCAGAATTGGATATCACTTCGGTGGATATAGGTCTAGTTCCATTCAACAACTCAGCGGTGAACGACGTAACACCATTCGACTCTGGGCCGCGTGTACGTAAATACTCTACCTGAATCTTACTACCGACAGTAGGCATTTGACCTAGTACGTTACCATCACTAAAGAACAACTCAAAGTATCCATTTGAAATTTCCTTAATGATATAAACTTTAGAATCTTCGTTGATAGTAACAGCGTTTTCTATATTGATGTAATTTATATACTGAGATGTGTTGAAATTACTGAACACCTTAACAGTCATCTGTGAAGTGTCAATGTTTTTATCAGCGATAACATAAGCACTATCTTCGCCTGAAAAGACAAAGGTACTAGTTTTAGAAACGCCTTCGTAAATCCGAACGTTCTCGAATACGAATTTGTCATTTAGTTTGAATGCAGTTGACTGTTCTCGATTAGTGAACGTGAATGATAATTCATCTACGTCACCACTAAAAGAATGTCCGGCAGGTAATGTCAATACGTCTTCACCAACAAGAGCGTCAATGGTTAAAGTAACCAATGCACTAGAGGATGTACGAGATTTGGTAGTGTACCCCAATGCCGCAGCATGAGCAAGAACCGAAGAACGTATCTGAGCAGAACCTAGGAACGATTCGTTGATTGCCATATTTGCGGTCAATGCATTGATGTGTGTATTATATGCAAGTACATCTAATATACTTGATAGTCCACTACCATCAAAATCATAATCACTGAAGGCTTCACTTTGTCCGAAGTGTTCGATAAGACTTTGCTTGATATTTACAAAATCTAAATCAGAATTTTTTATTGTCATTTATCGTATCCTCGCGATATTCACATTTACAGTCTCAACTCTTAAAGTAGATATTACTTCAAAGATGACCTGTATACTAATACTGTTGTAATCTTCTTCAATGTCCACAATAACCTTTTGCACTTTCACTCTAGGTTCGTGGTCTCGTAGAGTCTCTTTAATAACAATACGCACATCTTCTTTTTCTAAGTCCGTAGATAGACTGAACAGAAGATTCCCTAGATTCGCACCATAGAGAGGTCTGAATGGTACAGACCCGTGGTTAGCCATCAGTAAGTTCTTTACCGATTGACGAACCGCAGCTGCTTCAGTCTTCTGATATACGTCACCCGACGGCTTCTTTTCAAAAGAACAATCTACGTCACTATTGACACGAGGTACACTAGCAGTGATTGGTCTATTAGAAAGGTTACCGTCTTCTATTGAATATTGATTGCCCATAATGGTTTAACTCTTTTTATACTATTTATACAGAAACCGCAACACCAATTTCAGGTAATTCGGGTAAAGTTAAATCTATTGACAAAGGAACCCCAATCAACTTCAATACATCACAGAATGTTAGTGTTAGGAAGTCAAGTACAGCCCCTAGTCCTATGGCATCTAGGAATGACTTGACCGTCTTTATCCACATAAAAATTAGTTCTTTCTGCCATTGTGCAAACCAGTCACGTGAGGCACGTACCATTTCGTTTATCTGGTCTTCCGGTATTACTACATTGGTGTCAATCTCACCCCCAATGATATCCAAAAGAGACATACCGAACAAGGACACCCCTTTGAGTTGATTTACGATGAACCCATTGACCGTGAAGTTTGCGATATCATCTTCCAACGTAGCAATCTGGTCATCTATCTGTTTCTTAAGAGCATCCGTTGATGTCTTTGCGTCCTCTTCGAGTTGTTCTACCTGTGCTTTGATTCTATCCAGTTCACCTTTCGCTTGTTCTTTGAATGCGTCTATCTGTGCACGTATAAAGGTTTCTACATCAAACTCTAATAGAACAGGTAGAGTAGGTAGACCCAAGGCATCCCATATCGTCTTGAACTTGTCTATCAATGCTCCGAAGGTAGACTGCAATAGATTGGTACACAACTTAACCAACTCGTTTTTAAAATATGCCCAAGTAAGTTTACCCTTCCACTCATTACACTCAACACCGAACTCACCTTTATAGTACTGATATCCTTCAGGCACCAGAGCATAGTACTTATCTACCTGTTCTGTAATCTGTGTCTTCAGACGTTCCTGCTCTTCCTTCTCCAGTATCCTGAGTAGGTCGACACTGATACCCATTACGGATACCGAGAAACTTACTGGGATAACACTCGATATCAGTTCTAGCATCTTGACTGGAATGTACATGTGGAACTCATCAATCAGTTCCGACCATGCATCATTAGCTTCTTTCTGCCAGTTACGTATCTGACCGTTCTGCCAATATGGAGATAGAAGAGACTCTTGCAGTTCCATGAAGTCTTCGACCTGTTTGATGATACCTTCGATGACAACGAACTGTTCGAGGTACTTGTCGAGCTCTTTCTGTATCTCCGCATCAATGTCTATATCAGGACGGGTTCCCAACTCTTCTTCTAATTGCTTTCTTTTATCCTCTTTAATCTTTTCTAAATTAATGCTCGCCATCGACGCCTTCAACTTACTAGGTATCATTGCGATATCATTATAGAACTGGACGTACTCTGCCTTAGTAGGGAGCAACGAACCGGAACATGGTAGTTCCAGACTAATTTCTGGGAGTTGGTATGTCATTATGAGTTCAGTTTTACCACACCACCGCTTACGCTAACGATGGGTGCATTAACTTGGACTTCACTCTTACCGTGGATGGTAACCTTTGTGTCTCCGTAGATATGGATGCCATCTTCTTTCATCTCGTAGTACGTACCCTTCTGGTGGTATTCTTTGATACGTCCGGTACCTGAATCATCATACTCTTTGAAGTGTCCGGTCTCTGTCTCGTACACCTTGTTCAATGGGTAGTTAGCAGTTGCCTTAGGGTTCGCATCACCTTCTTTAGGGACAGTACCAATCACCATAGGTAACTGAGAACTCTTACCGTCCAAGAACATACCGAACACCTGTGTACCCTTGAGGATACCTAGGTACTGTCCCTTACCTTCATGGACACCCGTAGTGACAGGTACAACGATCTGTGCCCAAGGTAAATCTTCGTCGGAGATTGAATATTTTTCTGTTTCTTTAGAGGCATCTTTAGAGTCATAAGAGTCATGTACCCCATATACCCTAACCTTAACACGTCCGAGTTTCAATGGGTCGTTCACATCAACAACTGAACCAAGGAACCAACGAGTCTGGTCTCCATAGTATTCAATAAAGTTACTGGGGATCATTACGTTTCTCCTCGAACCCACCGTTCGATAATTTCATACATGTTAGTGAAACATCATACCCTTCAGTTTTGAAGGAATGTTTCGCTGAATAGACTAGGTAGTCCCCAGACTTCTTACCATCAAAGGTTTCTCTTGTAGACTGCGTAAAATTTGTTAGTAAGAAGGCAATGCGCATAACGCTGCCTATAGTGTTGTCAAGGGTATTAGCAAAATCTAACCCATTCACTGTCACGGACATTGGTGAAAGTTGCATCAACCCCAGTACAGTTCGACTAATGACATCTCTTTTGTAGTCAGCAGAAGATTTAGATTCCCCGTAACTGGTGAGAGGGTATGTTACTTCACCAGAATCTTCGTCAGTTACACCAGAAATGGATGAGGTCGAAGTGACCTGAGTTGTCACTCGACTAGTCATCTTGTTAAAAGATTTGTCACCAACTTTCAGATCCTCGGAATAGAAAGCCCTCTTCTTAGAAATATTGTCCGTCTCTAATAGTTTGATAACATCTCGGTGAATGTCAAACTTAACCACTTCCATCTTATTTGAAGTGGGGTTAAAGTATTGGTGATTTCCACCAACCAAACCCTTATCGATAAGAGTCAATAAGTTACCAGTGTTTTTGTGTTCATACGATTTGATAGTTCTTCGCATAGCGACATCCCCAAGTCCTTGGTTGGATGATACATACGAATGTGGTGAACCACTATTCCAAGGTTTCTTAGTAATCATATCACTCAAGTCCCTGAAATGTAACTTATCATTTCTTACCGAAGAGAATAGATAAAATGGATATCCCTTAGCGGTAGTTGTCCGGTTCTTCAACCAACACATAGCTTCAATAGGAGTTAGGTTGGGTACAATAACTTTAAGAGACTGTGCGTCGGTACCCGAAGACTCTATCGTTTTGTTTAACCGATGATCCGCAGATATTGTAGTTAGGATACTACTTGGTTTTCCACTATACGATTTGTTTACATTACGTAGGTTAGACTCGTACCAGTGGTTCTCTACTATATGGAGAACAACGCTTTCAGAATTTTGGTTCTGTTCCATTCTAGTAGCAGACATAATTTTATCAACACGAAACACCTTATCAACGAAAATCTTTCCTTTGGTATCTCGTATCTTAATCGTTACCATATCTCCACTACGAATGTTACCACCGTTCATTATATTTGCAGTGTCTTGGAAGGCCATAATTCCTGTTAGATAAGGTTTATCTATGTGTTCATAGACATCTAAGTCCGTCACCAATAGTTTCATTTCTATAGGCAAATATCCCTCGGCACTGGGTTTCAGTAAGATGCTTTGAAATTCAAAAGGAGTTCTTCTTTCGTTTGACATTATGACTCCATAGCATCAAGGAACGCCCTTGACACAGATCTTATGGCAGATGGTTTTATAACTCGTATCTGTTTTAAATCTTCGTTCTCGGAAATGTAGTGGTCGTAATAACTAACCTCACTCAACAATGACCCAGGCCCGACATACGGATTAATGGATACTCGTTCACTATTTTCAGTATAATATTTCGCAGAAAGATACTCGGGCCCAGCAGATACAGTTTGTATAATCTCTGGTAGAACCCCTCCTTCAACGGTAGAGTTGATTTGTTCACCCCCTACCAAGAAGGTACCGCTCGTTTTAATAACGAGTTGTCCTAGGTTTAGGTCTTTTCTGACAATGATACCTGTAGCAAGAGATAACTGTCCCTGTACTGTCTGTCCTACCTTGAACTTATCAAACAACTCATCCTGTGTGGTCAATGTAGTATCCGGATGACTCGACTTGAGTTTCTTAACTACGTTCTGTAAGTTCTCTGGCCAACCCCTTTCTCGTATTTTAGGGTTCATCAAAAAGAACGTCCAATGTAGTTGAGGGTCGTCATACAAACTGTACGCGGCATGATCCGGTCTCTCTCCTAACATAACATAGTAGTCTTGATAGAAAGCAGCATTGTCCTTAACTTTATCAAAGACTTCTGCATATGCACTTAGGTCTTCAGCGAAAGTAATTCCGTTGTTCTCACCATACTCATATAGTGTAGCAGGAAATGATTGGAAATAGGACATTAGTAACCTTCCTCAATATCGGTTTTGTTTAGTGCAACATCTTCTGAGAAACTCAGTGTTAGATCGTATTCTACTGGTCTACCATCACTGTGGTACGACATAGAAGAAGGGTTGTAATTTGTACTTATAGATTTAAGATAACAGTCTTTTATTTTAGTACCTATTGGCTTGGGTTCACCACCATCACCATTATCATAATCTAAAGATATAGAAAACATATTAGGATATTTGTAACCAGCACTAACACCACCGTCTAGTTCAAGGCTTTCTGGATAGGCCATATGTCGGAATCTATAGATGATTGCCTCGACTTCCTTTGCCTCTGCCTCTGACCTAGGTATAAACTTAAACTGAAATTGGAATTCTCTTAATGCTACACCCTTGAACATAGCACGTGTGTTAGGATTTATCGTTACCCCAGCTGCGATGGTTACCGCATTTCTCAACTCTTCGGGCATTGCCTTACCTAGGATACTCTGTGCACCTCGAACCGCAGCCAACTTACCCAAATCGTTACCACCGATATTCCCTGCGAATAAATCACCGACCGACTTAACTCCAGTTGCTAATGCATTACCCACCATACTAGTAAGACTTGAACCCCCTGATAACTGATTCAATGCTGTAGCACCAAGTGGGCCTATGTCAACATTACTATATGACAGTCCATCAGTAGTAGTAAATCCAGCAGGCAGATACAACTTCATTTTTAGATTCGTAGCTGTCTTGGTAGATTGAAGAAGTCCTTTGTTTAATTTATTGCCTTCACTAAACCGTTTCTTAGTACTTTGATCTTTTCGATTTTGGATTTCTTCTTCAGTTAGTTTTTTATCACTAGATTCATTATCTCTATCGATTGCGGCATGATCCCTGTCTACGTTGGCCATGGCAGCTGCAAATTGAGACTCTTCGTCCATAGTACCGTCAATTTCAGGGGAAACTATTTTTTTAGGATGGAAGGTGATGCAAGCACCATACCGTTCACTTTTCTCGAAAGGATAGTAAAGAACCTCTGTAGTTTTAAGGTCTCGTTTTTTCTCTTCCGGACTTTTATCTTCTGCCATGGGGGTAAGCCTATGTTATAAATACTGTCATACTATTTATACATATAATTCAGAATGAAAACATATAAAGGTAGGTACAAACCAAAGAACCCAGAGAAGTATGCTGGGGATGCGGACAACGTTGTCTACCGTTCGGGGTGGGAACGCTACGTAATGAAGTGGTGTGACGATAGTTTGGACGTTGTACAATGGCAGTCCGAAGAGCTCGTGCTACCTTACATCTGCGAGACCGACAAGAGACCTCATCGATACTTCATGGACTTCGTTATCAAGTACAAGTCTGGTCGTGTTGTCCTAGTAGAAGTCAAACCATTCAAGGAGACTAAGTTACCTGAACGTAAACAAGGTAAGTCTCGTCGAACCGTCCTGAACGAAGGTATGACATACATTAAGAATCAATCTAAGTGGACAGCTGCTAAGAAGTATGCTGATGATCGGGGATTCCATTTTGAGATATGGACTGAGAAAGAACTGACTGCCATGGGTATCATGCCCAAGTCTACCCAGAAGATGCGTACCAAGAAACCTATTAAAAAACTAGCCCCCTTCCGAAAGAAAAAGAAATGAAACCAAAGATATTCTTCATTGGTATGGACAACTCGTCCAACCAACCATTAATCGACCTTATGCTAGACAGCGGTTGCTCTGTCGCAAGTATAAGTTCGGACAGAAGAAACCTTGCGAAGACTATCAAACGTAACCTCGTAGCAGGTAACGATCCACTGCATACAATCAGTGATAGTAATGTTTATATTAACATGACTTATTTTGAAAACGACGACTACATCGAAGGTAATCAATACTACC
>Ga0209302_10000393_pt1 | contig 26307 bp, 25 predicted proteins | sample ArcOceMetagenome_2_FD_187445 | JGI IMG/M metagenome (GOLD analysis project Ga0209302, IMG submission 187445) | Marine eukaryotic phytoplankton communities from Arctic Ocean - Arctic Ocean ARC135M Metagenome (SPAdes) (version 2) | ecosystem: Environmental > Aquatic > Marine > Oceanic | place... | reverse complement strand
ATTGGAGCTCTTCAGTCATATGATGAATAATGAGGACTTCTGCCGAGAGGTAAAGACTGATAAACGTGTACTCGCGGAGTTTATCATCGAAACTGACGAATGATACGCCTGACACGTGATGACTAATGGGCAATCAGTGATCACTAATGCGGACGGCGAGTCGCCATCCCTCCTGTAACTACCACTACCACTGTTCCTTCACTTGCCCAAAGGGCACCCAGCTTAGTCCCCCCTGCGGGGCCAACTCGGCGGACCTCGCAGACCATCTACGTGCTGCTCGCACTTCGTCAGTCGTAGGCTGAATCACTAAGGCACAGCCGTCACTCGGCACAGCCGTATCACTCGACACCGCCTTCGAAAGCTATTCGACTAATTTGGATTTGTTAAAACAACAGTGCCTACGCCAGTTAACCACACTACCCCCAGCACGACGTATTGTTCGCGCAGAGGCGCAGGGGCGCAGAGTGAACAAATTCATCAAGAGACAACTTCTCCTAAAAATGCTCTTTCATTGCAAAAAGCTCTGCGCCTCTGCGCCTCTGCGCGAGATCATAGTGCCTACGCCAGTTGACCGCCACACGACCCCCAGCACGACCCACGTTTGTTCCTTCAGCCATCCACAACCACTCACACTAGCACTCACTGGTCCAAGACCACAGTCCAGACTTGTCCCACCGCATAAAACTGTCTTGCTGAGAAGCCGCATGCCCGCCCCTAAAAACTTCCTAATCATCACCCAAGTCTTTAGCCCGGACCCCGCAGCGGTCGGTCAATACTTCGATGAAGCCGCCCAAGCGATTGCCGGCACAGGCGCTTCAGTCACTGTGCTCACCGCCAACCGAGGCTACGACAATCCCGACGAACGCTTCGCCTCTAAAGAAAACCGCGACGGCATTCAGATCCGCCGCCTACCACTCTCCTCATTTGGTAAAGCTAGCATCCCGGTGCGGATCTTCGCCCAGCTCTCGTTTTTAGTACAGTGCATCCTACGCGGACTCTTTACACCTAAGCTGACCGACCTACTCGTCTCAACATCTCCTCCCATGGCCGCAATCACCGCCGTGATCATCGGCTTGTTTCGTCCGAAATTAAAAGTCCACTATTGGGTGATGGACATCAACCCCGACCAAGCGGTGATCTTGGGTGCCTTCAAACCGCGCCACCCGCTCGTCCTCGCGCTCGATTGGCTCAACCGCCGCATCCTCAAACGCGCCGACAGCGTCATCGCCCTCGATCGCTTTATGGCTAAGCGCTTACGCGCTAAGTATGAAAGTGGGAAAGTGGGTTCCGAGGAGCATGTCGACGACAAGACCGGACGCTCAGCGGACCGGACCAAGTATGAAAGTTCTAGGAGCACTCCCCCCGAACAGCCTTCGCACCTTCACACCTTCTCACATTCCCACTCGGATCGTAATCTTAAAAAAATTACGATTATCCCCCCGTGGCCAATGGATGACTACCTCGAGACAGTGCCTCATGCCGAGAATGCATTTCGGGAGAAGCAAGGCTGGACCAATAAATTCGTCGTCATGTATAGCGGCAATCACAGTTTAGTTCATCCGCTCGATACAATTCTAGATGCAGCCGAAGCACTCAAAGACGACCCACGTTTTGTATTCGCTTTCATCGGCGGCGGCAAAGGGAAGCAGGTCGTTGATGCGCGTGTCAACGAGTGGGAAAGTGTAAAAGTAGGAAAGTATGAATGTAAGGATACTTCTTCTCACATTCACACATTCACACATTCAGACTCACAACCTTCGGACATTCCCACCTTCCCACATTCAGACTCCAACAAAGCTGGGTCACCTTCACACTCACGAGCTTCGCTCGTGTCCCTCCCCTACCAGCCTCTCGATCAAATCAAATACTCCCTCTCCGCGGCAGATCTGCACATCGTCTCACTTGGCAACGACATGAGCGGCATCGTGCACCCTTGCAAAATTTACGGCGCCCTCAGCATCGGTCGACCCGTGCTAACCCTCGGCCCCAAAGAAAGCTACCTAAATGACATCCTCCAGCCCGATCAGCCATCAACCATCAGTCATCAGCCATCAGTCATCAATCACCAGCCATCGCCCCCCGTCGGCTGGTCGATTGAGCACGGCGATGTCGGAGCCGCCGTCGCTGCGCTCAAAGCCGCAGCAGACCAAACACAAGCAGAGCGCGCAGCCATCGGCCAACGCGCTCAACAAATTGCGACTAAGAAATTTGGACGAACACAACTGGTTCAACAATTCTTGGAAACAGTGCTAAAGCCTAATGACTAATACAATCCACTGAACCGGCATAGCCGGGAACCGCTTATTTTCGCTCATTTAACGCTTATTATGAAAGATACGAATAATGAATACATGGGAGCAGAGGGTTACTCACTCATGAGTGCGAGCTTTGAAGTCCATCGAGAACTGGGAGGCGGATTAAGTGAGGACGTAGCGCGACAGCGCGTAGATGGTAAGCCGAAGGTTTGCCCGGAACTAAGTGGAGGGCGACTGGAGCGGGTGCCCTTTGGGCGGCTAAAGGCGCAGATTTACCAGGAAAGTCTCGAGTTGGAATTGGGACTACGGGATATTGATTTTAGCTCAAAAGCGGAATTAGCTGTTTTCTACAAAGGGCATCAACTGAATAAGCGGTATGTCCCCGATCTATTGGTCTCGGCGGAAATTGTTACAGAATTGAAGGCCGTCAAGTGCCTGACACATGATCATGAACAGCAATTATTGAACTACATGCATATCACCAAAAAAGCCGTGGGTTACTTGATCAACTTCGGACCACCGTCGGTCGAGTGGAAATGTTTTATCCTAAAAGAATACATCCTTTCAGACCAAAAATAAGCGTCAAATTAGCGAAAATAAGCGGTTAAAAAATCAATGTTAGTACCTTGAAACAGAACCCAGATCGCTGCGCGGCACCGCTTATTAACGCTTATTGCAAGGATCGCCAACAGGCCGATCCGATCGGCAAATCCGAAGTCTTCCCACATCAATACCCAAACTCAAAAAAAATAAGCGTCAAATTAGCGAAAATAAGCGGTTAAAAAAATCAATGTTAGTACCTTGAAACAGAACCCAGATCGCTGCGCGGCACCGCTTATTAACGCTTATTGCAAGGATCGCCAACAGGCCGATCCGATCGGCAAATCCGAAGTCTTCCCACATCAATACCCAAACTCAAAAAAAATAAGCGTCAAATTAGCGATAATAAGCGGTTAAAAAAATCAGCGTCGAACATGCCTTCAACTCAGCCCTCAGATCTCAACCCTCAGGTTTCACTAAATTCGCCTAAGCGAATTTGGATAGTCAACCCCTTCGATCAACTGCCGAACGAATCGGACGTGCCGCTGCGCTATTGGGCACTGTGCCGGACCTTTGCCGAGCAGGGTCACGAAGTCATCTGGTGGTCCTCAGATTTCTCACACTTAACAAAGTCCAAACGTAGTGCTTGCCCCGACATCGACGGCTTTGCAGTGCGACTCATTGAAACCCCGCCTTATACAAAAAATATCAGCCTCGCCCGCCTAAAAAACCACAAGGCCTTCGCCGATGGTTTCTATCGAGATGCCATGGCTGGCTTAAAGAGCGGCGAACTTAAAGCCCCCGACCGCATCGTGGTGTCGCTCCCACCGCTCGGCGTCGCTGAGCAAGCCTTTCGCATTCGCGATTTTGTGAATAAGTGCAAAAGTGGGAACGTGGGAACGTATGAAGGTCAACGAGATGATCCGGAACCTTCACACATTAATACCTTCTCACCTTCAAACCCCAGCAATGCTGGCACACCTTCAAACCTTCATACGCAGCGCAGCTGCCAAGTTATCGTCGACATCATGGACGCGTGGCCAGAAACATTCTACCAAGCGCTCCCGAAGCCCCTGCGCAAAATTCTAGGACCGATTCTGCTCGCTCCGTTCCACCGCAGCGCCAAGCGCGCTTATCGAGGCGCCGACAAAATAAGCGCCGTTGGCCAGAGTTATCTAACGCTTGCCCAAACATATTTAAGTAGAAGCGACACTCCTGTCGCTTTAGACGATACGAAACAAGCGACAGGAGTGTCGCTTCTACAGACCCCAACACACCTCTGCTACCACGGCACGGACTTATCGCGTTTCAGATGCGATAAGAGTGAAAGTGAAGCAGTGAAAAGTGAGAGTGCTCAGGGAACAGAAGACAGGAGAAAGGAGACAGAAGACAGACGCACTGCCCCCCCGTCTCACGACGGAGGCCACAAAAGGAAGCAGAAGTCCTCGCTCAACAAACAACAAGCAACAAGCAACAAACAACGACCAACAAACACCCCACTTCCCACTTCTCACTCCTCACTCCCAAGTAAACCGCTGCAAGCGGTTTACCTTGGCTCCATGGGCTCCGGCTACGACCTCGAGACCATCATCGAAGTGGCCGCCCGCTGGAAGGCTGCAGACATCTTCCCATTTCAAATCCACTTCGCCGGAGACGGGCCACAGCGCGAAACGCTGGAAGCCAGATGTGCAGCACTCGGACTTTTAGCAGATGAAACAAGCGGCTGCCAGGAACTAGGAACAAAGAACCAGGAACAAACAACAAACAACAAACAACACTCACCATTCAACGCGGCGCGCAGCGCCGTCCCTCGCGTTTTTTTCTACGGTTACATAGACAAAAGCGCGATCACCGACCTGCTAATCTCAGCCGACCTAGCGCTCGTGCCCAACCGCCCCGACAGTCTAGTCGCCTGCCCCTACAAAGCAGGCGAATACGCGGCTGCCGGCCTACCGATGCTCAGCTGCCTCGGCGGCGAACTCGGCGACCTGCTCAAGCGGTGGGGCGCAGGATCTGAATACAACGAAGGCGACGCTGCATCGCTGCAGGCCGCCTTCGATAACACTTCAAATGATCCGGATCTATTAAACCAACAGTCTCTCAACACCCGCAAGATGGCGGAGGCACTGTTTGACCGAAAAAAGACTTACGCCGAACTGGCAGCGTTTATCATCGAAACTGACGAATGATACGCCTGACACGTGATGATTAATAGGCAATCAGTGATGACTAATGCGGACGGCGAGTCGCCATCCCTCCTGCAACTACCACTCGGCGCAGCCGTCACTACCACTAGTCACTACCACTAGTCACTCGGCGCAGCCGTATCACACCAGCTTCGCTGGCCTCTACCGCGTCAGTTCGATAAACTCATCAACACTCAGTCCAGATGCACGAATCAGACTGCGTAAGGTGCCTTTGGCCACTTCCTTGTGATCGGGCACGGACAGCGTGGCCATGCTGCCGTCTTTAACCATCACAACGTGACTGCCGCGCTGACGAACCTTCGTCCAGCCGCCACGTTGAAACGCCTTCATCGCGGCCTTACCGCTTAAATTCGGAAGCGTGGGCATCTTAAACGGCGACTTCGACTTGCCGAGTCTCTACCGTCAAAGGCATGCCGCGTTCAGAACGAACCTCAAGGCAAAGCGTGATCGCTTCGCGAACATTGCCCAATGCGTCTTCGCGGCTTTCGCCTTGACTGACGCAGCCAGGAATCGAGGGACACTCGGCCACCCACACGCCGTCTTCATCGCGGTCTAATGTAACTGTAAAGTTCATGTATATCATCCTTGGTGCTTTTTTTAGTTTTTGCAATCCTACCTTTACCTTCTTGCAACTGATCCGGCTGCGTCGGTAAACGGAGGTCAGGAGCAAGTGGACAGAGGCCAGTGGTCAGAGGGCAGAGGACAGAAGGCAGACGACGGAAGGCAGAGGTCAGAGACCGGACGACAGAGGGCAGGAGTCAGAGAACAGAGGCCAGCTCAGTCCAAGGCGATTTTGAATCCACACAGCGCCAGCGCTCCACTCTCACCATAATCGCGTGGGACGAAGTCCTTTACGCGACCACTACCACTGTTCCTTCACTTGCCCAAAGGGCACCCAGTTTAGTCCCCCCTTGGGTCTTCGCGATGCTACGCCCGCACGAGCCGGGGCCAACTCGGCGGACCTCGCAGACCATCTACGTGCTGCTCGCACTTCGTCAGCCGTAGGCTGAATCACTACGGCGCAGCCGTCACTCGGCGCAGCCGTCACTCGGCGCAGCCGTATCACTGCAGGCCGCCTTCAACAACTATTCAACTGATGTGGATTTATTAAAACAACAGAGCCTCAACACCGGCAAAATGGCGGAGGCACTGTTTGACCGGGAGCGAACTTACGCCGAACTCGCAGCGTTTATCCTCGGAAATGACTAATGAGGCACAGACTGACCCTGACGTTGTTTTTCCACCGCTTATTTACGCTTATTAAACGCTTATTTTCTATGACTGTGACTACTACGAAGGAGGGGACTTTAACGACGTAAGGTTCATTGCTTAACTTACAACACTGTTTTTCATCTGCTATCGGATCGGCCCGTTGGCGATCCTTCCATAAGCGTAAATAAGCGGTTTCCGCGATAGCGGTCTGTGCCTCTATCCCGATTCACCACCTACGCACTGCCGAGCTTCGTCAGTCCTCAGATTTCAGCTCCCGCATCTTTAACGAGATCATATATTCGTAGATGGATCGCATTAAACTAAAATGAAAGCCTGCCTTACCGTCCAGAAATCCTAATTTCACAAAGTAGAGAAAACAAAAAGTCAGCAGCGGACGAAAAGGCATTCGATAAGCAAAAGCCTTAAAGGCTTTCCGCTTGAGCATCGGATCTTTACTCAAAAAGTCTTTCCACACAATTTGCTCGGCGCGTTCTTCGCTCAGTTTAACCGCTTCCATCGAAGAATAGCGATTATGGCGCTCCAACCAATAGGAGATTCCTTTATTAAACGGATAGTGAATCAAATGTCCGTCCAGTAGACCGACCTCACCATCGGTGTAATATTCCTCGTTTATTTCACGTTCGACCCGCACTTGCCCTTTGCGGAACAAACGCCCAAACCACGTCGGATAGCCGCTGGAGCGCTTCAGCCAGCGGCCCATAAACATGTCTTTTCGGCGCATCCGATACAGAGTCACTGGATTTTCGTTCCGATCCGTCACCGCACGAATCTCTTCAATGAAATCCTCAGGGATCCGCTCATCTGCATCTAGCATCAAGATCCAGTCATGCTTAAAATCATGCGACAGCCCAAAGTTCCGCTGAGCCGCATAATTATCGAATGGACGCTGAAGCACGGTCGCACCTGCCGACTCCGCTAGTTGAACCGTGCCATCCGTGCTCCCCGAATCCAGCACCACGACATCATCTGAAAATGCAACCGAGCTTAAGCAATCGGGCAAATTGATCGCTTCGTCATAGGTTAATATTAGGACTGAAATATTCATTCTTATAAAATGCAGTTAAGCGTTTGGCTCGTGAATGACACGCGTCTTCACGACCTTGGCGGGATTCCCAGCAACCACAGCCCAAGCTTCCACATCACGAGTCACGACTGAGCGAGCTCCAACCACAGCACCTTCTGCGATAGTGATTCCCGCTCCAATAAATGCTTCGGCGCAAACCCAGGCATGCTCCTTAATCATAATAGGGGAATGAATTAAAGGACGAGACAGCGAGGAGATGTCATGTGAGGCCGAGCAAAGAAAAGCCCGCTGACTGACGGTAGTGTAGGATTCACAATGAATCGGGCTAACGCAGTAGAAATCAACCCCTTCCGCGAGGCATACATAATCTGACAAATCCAAATTCCAAGGAGCCCAAATTCGACAGCTCGGAGCAATGCTACAACCGATTCCAACTTTCGCACCAAAGCACTTCAGGAGAAAAATTCGCCAACGTCCGAAAAATGGCTTTGGAAGCCATCGATAAGCACACAGGTAGACTATTTCCCACAGAACCCTTGCTAACTTAAGTTTCATGGACAACCCATCTACATACAAACGTTCAGTCATCGTCCTCCTTTTATTTTAAGTTTAAGCTTTTGGAGAATACGCTCAATTCGCCCCTTCAGAATACGGAAGAAGGAACTCCTCAGCTCGATCGCTCGAAGCCGCTTAAAGGCTTTCCCCATGGTGCTCACGTAATATCCGTAGTCGTCCTGCTCCAACGCAGCCTTAAAAGCTTCCCTTGAAAGCGAGGCGCAACGCACTCTTTCATCATAAATACGACGACGAGCGCCTGAAAGGGCAATCGCCCCAGGTTCAATGCGCTTAACTGGCACCCACCGTCCTTCTTTTTGAGCCTTTAATAAGCGATGCGATAGCCCCTCGTGACGTTGACGAAAACCACCGGACTGAGAATCAGCTGCTTCCTTTGCGCTAATCACTTCCAAACTAACCAGATCCTGTTCTTTCGCCTGCTGCAAGAGCTCTTCGATCTCACGATTGCGAACAATTAACAGGTTGGTTCCGCCCCGATTAATATCAAATCGAGGGAGCCACGCATCACCGATCGTTAAATCCGAAGTTTCACCAACAACATCATCACAGTAATCGCAGGCATTCAGCATCATTGCGCCTGCATTGAATTTCCCTCCAACGACCTCAGCTGAATCTTTTTGAACCGCATGTCCATCCTTAGCAGTCGCGCGAAACACATACGCCCGAGCTGGAATATCAGGCCCTTTAGTCCGATATTGAAAGGCGGCAAGATCACGTGGATGCACTCCCGCACCCCAAGCGAGTGATCGCGTCCAATTCACACTCTTATAATGCCCGCAAACCAAGGATACGACATAAGCGATTCGCTCGTTAATGACGGGGTCTGTTTTTTGCAAACGACGAACTGCTTTACTAAAACAAGGGACACCAATAAATAAGTATCGCCCAGGTCGTTCGCGAACCTCAGCCATGACATCCGACATTTCCAGCACATGATAGCGAGTTTTAGCTCCCTCGCGGATCGAGTCTTCTGTCCGGCTAATCTCATATTTAAAGAATGCACCATCAGCTTGATCGGCATCTACGGCCTTAGCATGAATCACTCCATCGATCATTCCGCGCCGCAATAGCTCAGAACCAATCCACGTGCCCATTCCTCCTGAGGTGCCTGATGCCCGGAAATCATCCTGCTTCACATAGCCCCCATACCTCGAGATATGGTAGCCAATATGTGAATCATGCACAGCATCTGAACCAAAGCGTTCTTCAGCTAATACATCTTCATTTAAATCAGGGCGAAGAAATGGACACGCCGTTGCAGCAGCTTCTGCATCGTCTCCACTTAACTTTTCTAACGCCGATAGATCGGGCTGATACTCTCCATACGCATTCAGCTTCATCTTCGACTTAGTTTGATACGCGCATGCGCCGCAACCACTACAGAAGCCCCCATCTACAATTTTCTTCAATAACACAGGTTCACTCATAACTATTCTAATTAGTGCTGCTCGATTGCATCCAACAAATACGAATTTGCCTGCTCTCGCCAACGATCAATCTCAAATCCCACCGAATCCCAGTCGATCTCAGCTGAAAGTATCGATTCTAGGCGTATCTCATCAAATGAGTTCATCATTCGCTCCTGCAAACCAAGGCGACTGAGCAAAGACTTCGCTCGCTCATTAAACCCCGCCTTTGCACCCGAAAGTCCGACAAACACAAATGGCTTTTTAAAAATAATACTAAACAGGGTGCCGTGGTAACTATTTGTGATCACATACTTGGCAGCCTTAATATACCCCAACCACTCCAAGGGACCCGGGGCTCCTTCGCCCGAAGCTGCCAGCGTCACTGGAGAAACAATCTCCAGACCGGACTCCTGCGCCATTTTTGCCTCAATCTGAGCAACCAACTCACGACTACGCAGGGTATACGAGAAAATGTAATCCGTCGCACGCTCTGGTTCGACCGCCTCCGGATAGCCCCCCTCGACCATCAGAGTGGGATCCGGCACCCAACTCGCATCGCGACCACACATCGATTGCACTAAATCAACGGCGCTCTCTTCGCGGACAGAGATCGCATCCATTTGCGATATAAGCGCTGCGGTTTCCGCTTCAAACCGAGGGTGCACATAAGGGCGACCAAAACTAGCCGCATAAGAGATCCGTTTCACGCCCTTGGGGGCGAAATCCAGAAAATAACTCGAGTCGATGCCGGACTGCTCCGACGCATTCCAGATCTGATCGCTGCCGCAAACAAAGACATCCGCCTCAGGTGGCTGACGACAGAGATCCTGATTCGATTTATAAATTGGCCCTTGAATATTAAAATACTTCCGATGAAACGTCTCAAAGCAATCCGCCTTACCACCATCACCTGAAAGCATTCGCTTCAACGCCATCGCTTTCTGGTAGGCAATCACCAGATTCGCACGTCGTGTCCACGCATCTTTCGGAAAATGAAACATGCCGCCAGTGGTTAAATGACTGGGACGATAGTCGATCAAAAAAGCGTCATGCCCCAAGGCGCACAAATACTTCTGCAAAGCCCAAGCCTGCATTGCCGCCCCATAATTGGGAACGAAGTGATATGTAATGATTCCTATTTTTGCCATAACGACTCACCACCCCTTTATCTGAATTTTTTCTGCGATCTTACCTGCCAGCAGCTCTGATCCAGCCTCACCCAAATGAATTCGATCAGAAAAACTCGATCTCAGTTGAAGAGGCACATAACCGGGGCCGATCCATGTTTCATAGGCACCTTCAACAGCATCTTCAAACACGTTCCAAGTCGAATCATCACTGGGCTCCCCTTGCAGCCAAACGAGCTCTGCTTTTTTTGGATCCGCGAGTAGTGCTAACTCAGCTTCAGTGCGATAATAACTAAATATACTCATCGTATCCACAATATGCCCAGGATACTTCAGCTTAAGTTGCTCTACATACTGATAATAGTAATGATACCGATAGGACGAACCAGGGCCGTATAGTGCAAAGCTTGCAACAGGCGGAAAAACAATTAAAAAGCGTCGATCCAACTCGATCATCTGAGACAGCAAAATCTCAATATTCGGAAGTGTCACGGAAGACGCTGACAATGCTGGAATATCATTCGCAGATACCTCGAGTAACCAGAGACTATCATCAAACTGAGTCCTAGAGCACCATTTTAGGTTATAGTCCCCCCCGGCATGATCCCATTCATAGAACCAACCAAGTTCGGCCGAAACCCCTGCCGCAAAATCACCTCCTAAATCTAAAGTCTCAGTCTGCCCCTTAAACTCTGAAACCTCAAAGGAATCCTCGCTAGCATTACTTACAAAATAAACTCGTCGCTCAACAATTGATGGCGCCAAATCAGGGCTCGAAAAGTGCCGGGCGTCATAGCCAGAAGTCGCAGATAAATCAGAAGGATAATTAGGGTCACTACTGATGAACGTCACTTGATCGCCATCGCTCAAATCATGACCAACACAGAAAATCCTGTTAGGATACACCGCATAATTGGATGACACTTCCTGCTTACGGAGTGTCGCCAGCCCTAGAAGAGTTGAATTATTATACACTTCAATCCTGTAAGGCTCGGAAACACATTTAACATACGAGGACCAGTGTTGTCGATACCGATCGAGCATCGAACGCTCAACGACATAACGGTTCCACTGCATCAAAACCTTACCAGCCTCGTGAGAACCCACCAGGCTCTGGGGAGAAGCCAAAACCACGCCTCTCGCACGAGCCACCATCGATGGGCTCTGCGAGGCTCCGATCGCCTGAGAGAATACGCGACGTCCGAGCAATTCCTCTAGGTCGTCTGGCCAAGTCTCCCATGTGCTAATACTATCGCCAACTACGTAAATGTTTGACGATCCAACATCCCTAAGACGATAGAATCCAGCATCCGAACCTGCCTCGAAGTCATGGGAAAACGAAGTTTCATCAACCTGATAATCTCGTTGATTCGGATCGATAGCCCAGTCACGACAATCCTTGCTTTGTTCTAAAATCCACTCTCTTTCAGGATTATCCCACTGCAGGCTCAACGTTGAACTCTCGTTTTCAACGTTATCAATTGTTAAAATTGGAGCCGCACTAACTACAGCGCAACATCCAAGAACAAGACTAATCAGACATCTCATCATAATAGCTATACTGTATGCACACAATCTGGCATTGGTCCGTCAGCCAGCATCCATTGATATACTTCAAACATCGTAGAACCCACTTGTTCCCAAAGATATTTCTCAGAGATCAGATGTTGCCCGCGTTCACCCATCAAGGACCGTTGTTGATCCGAGAGCTTAACCGCATCATCGAGCGCATCGCGAATTCCATCTACAGTTGGAGGCACCCACCAGCCACACCGTTCTGCACTTAACTCTGCCCAAGGAGTGCCTGTTGTTGTAATCACCGGCAGTCCATATTGAAGCGCCTCAGCAATCACGATTCCGAAGTTCTCAGAATAACTCGGAAGAACAAAAAGGTCCGCCCGACGAAAAAGGCCATCCTTATCCGAGCCATATGCGGGACCGAATAGTTGCACGCTATTCTCAATGCCAAGACTCGAGATCAGCGATCTCACCTCCGACAAGTGCCCTGAATAATCATTTCCAGCAATGACTAGCTTCCATCCTTCTACGCGCAACTGAGACCACGCCTCAAGCAGTAGAGGAATGCCCTTTACAACATCGATACGCGAAAGAAATAGGAGAGTTTTTTCTGAAGAATTAGGGCCTTCTCCCCCCAGTGGAGAAGTCAGTTGATTCACCCCATTCGGAACGACCGCCACAGGTTGCTTTGCTCCAGTATTACGGATGCACTCCATTTCTGCAATCGATGTCGCATGAATGACATCAGCACGCATGAAATCACGTTTCTGATAGAGCTTCCATGCGAGCTCTTTCTTAATATACTTATGCCGACGCGCCCATGCATTTAGCATCCCACGAGGTGACTGTATGATCGGGATACCACGACGAGCTGCATAGCTCACAGCATCGTGCGAGGTCCGAAGCCAAAGCCCATGATTGTGCAAAATTGAAATTGGCTCATTGGCATCAACACGCTTCATCGCATTTCTAAACCCCGAAGGCATCAGCATTCCCATAATACGACTACAGGGCGGAGCACAAAAGCACGTCGAGACATGTGGGGAGACATCTACAATATCACGATCTTCCCATTTCTTTGACAATAAGGTAACTTGGTCAACGCGAGTAGAGATCGACGCACACAACTCTGTTACCGAGCGAGATGGACCTCCACAATCAACATTAATAGCAGGAACCGCGTGTAGGATATGCATACTCATACTTTTACTGGTAAGATCATCTAGGTAAGTAGGCGCAGCACATTATTTGCTCAATAACTGCAAAGCCCAATTATGCCAACGCTGAGCCCAAAAGTCGGCCCCATACACTCTCGATAAATTGATCGACCGCTGCCCCCAAAGAGGCATTTCTTCATAATGATCATGTGCGTAGCGCATTGAATCCGCCAATTCCTCACGCGAATTGTCCCGAACCGTGATGCCATTATAATACGAACGGACATTCTCCACCGCAGAACCACAGGCCTCAGTGCAAATAACAGGCAAGCCCGCGTTACAGGCTTCGACGATCACTAACGGCCAAGGATCGAAGTTACTCGCGAGAGTAAATACTCCGCACTGTCGCATAATCTGCACAATCTCCTCGGGTTGGCAAAAACCACGATTATCCACTCCAGGAGTCTCATTCAGCAACGATTCCAAAGGCCCCGTCCCGCAACATACGAGTGGCCAAGGGTCTTCCACCTGATCTCGATATGATCGATAAGCAGCGGTTAAAACATCCAAGCCCTTCACTTTGGCATAGCGACCAATATACAAGAAACTCTTCGGCCACTCCGACTGACACCGCTCGTCATAAGCACGGGCGAGCAAATCACTCTGGACACCATAAAGACCTTTTCGTGCTGGCACTTCTGGATTCAAGCGTTGCGCATACTGATACGACCTCTCACCCGTCACAGCAAACATATCGGTATTTTTAAACAAGGCTGGGTAGCGGAATCGAGTAAGCTTTTGCTTCAGTTTTCCTAAATACGGCGTATCCAGCGCAGTGATTACTTTCTTGCCTCGACCTTTAATCACAGGCGCTAAAGTTGGAAAAATCGGATTCCCCCACCCTCCAAGCACATATATGTCGGCATCAGTATCATCGATAAACTGTAAGTAAGCATCCTTCCGCTGACGATCCTCGGGGCTCAGCAATCGACAATTCAAATTCGCCACAAGCTCGCCTGAAAAGGGAGCCTTGGGGGACGGGGAATACGCACAAACGGCAACATCCACACCATCCATCTCAGACAACGCCGTCCAACATGAGGCCATATAGCCCGAAATATTATTCCATATAAATGCAATTTTCATATCATCACTCATTACTTAGATTTCACACCGAATCACTTCTTAATCAAATTTTCCGTCTCGAGCCAGGTCTTCAGACGCTTCGCTTGAACAGTCCAACTCTTGTCTCGTTCAATAAAGCCTCTGATTTTACGTTTAAGTTCATCCTTATCGGACTCTGTAAATGCTAGAACTTTTCTAATCATTTCAGCGAAGCTCTGTCCATCTTCCCGATCCGGAACAAACAAGTAGTCACGATACTCCGGACTAATGCCAGGCGTCCATGTGCTGACGATGGGCTTCCCATATGCCAGATACCTGACAATCTTCGAGGGGAATGCCACTTTATTCTCAATCAAATGGCTCGGGCGGGGGTTAAGAAAAACATCCGCACGAACACTTAAGTCATGCAGTTTTTCCTCATTCACGAAGCCTAAAATCCGAACGTGATCTCCTAAGGATTCTAGCTCCTTTCGTTTCGCCTCAGGAACCTTACCAGTAAACCAAAACTCTACATCCGCCCCTTTAAGTTCACGCACCATTTCAAGCAGTAACTGATAACCTCCATAATCTGCATATTTCCCAGAATATAAACAAACCTTCTTCGCATTGGGCTCGACGCTGAAAATTTCATCACCCAACCATTCATCAAAACCACCATCCATATGGAGCTTCGGAGCCGCGCAAGGACATTCCGTATAAGCCCAGTGTGAGAGAAATACATGTCCAGCAGCATCCCCCGCATCCTTAAGATACTGATCCCACCCAGCTTCAACATAATCGTAATCCAGAGTCACGCTCACCCATGGAATGCTGTGCTTTTCCTGAGCATAACGCGCAAGCGGGAGGTGCCAAGGATAAGGATTGTAGGTCAAGATCACAGATGGCTTACCGTAAGCACGGATCATTTGCCTTAAGGTCGTAATAAAACGTTGTCCCAGTAGCGGATAGCGGACTCCAGGTAAATTCACCCATTTAACGAGTGTCGAATCAAATTCAGGATCTAAAAAATCGACTTCATTAGGAAACAATTTCCCCTTTGGCCAAGCCTGCTCGCCACGATGCCCTAGAACTTTGATTTCACAATCGTTCTGGAGCAACCCACGGTAGAGCCCTCGACGCCAATAATTGCCTGATGCTGCCAGCGCTAATGTTGCTTCCACTGCCTCTTCCTTAAAAACAGCTCCAACCAATAATATATAACCACTCATAATTATAACGCTTTAATGACTTTTGCTGGATTCCCAGCAGCAATCACACCCGCAGGGATGTTCGACACTACAACACTGCCAGCCCCGACAACCGATCCGCAACCAATTGTGACTCCCTTCAATATAATACTCCGAGCACCAATGAAACAATCATCGCCGATCACAATTGGTGCACGCTTGATCTGACTGGCTTCGTGGCGTTCCCCCGGAATCAATGGGTGCGCATCCGAATCCGTGATCATACACCCAGATCCAAGCAGAACACGGCTTCCAATTGTAATTGCATCAGAAACTGAAATAGAGACACCTGACACCCCGACGCTTTCACCGATTGTCAAACAGGCTTGCTTGTTCATTGTTTTAAGCACCACTCGCTGATTCACACCGATCGAATTGTGCCGGGAACTACTAGTGCACACGAAATTCTTTCCAATCGTAACCGTCGATCCTCTCTTAAACTGAAACAACGGAGAACCAAAAAACCTCCACGTATAAGACCACTTCAAGCCAGCCAAAAATACGACAGTCCAGTCCCTCGGCCAGCGCCATGCATTGAGCAAGACCAACACGAATTGTTTCTGTTCGTAACTAAGCTTTGATCCGAGTTTCTTCATCCTGCGCCTCCTCTAATATAGAATTATAGATATCCAAGTAGGCATTCGCCACCTGCCCCATAGTAAAACAATCTTCCACACGCTTAAGCCCCGCAGTGCCTAAATTGCGATACATGGTCGGGTCAGCCATCAGCGTTAAGCAAGACTGCGCAAAATCTTCCGGCTTCTGGGTATTAGCTATCATTCCACACTTACCATAATCAACCAGCCACGGAACCGCCCCCGACTCAGGAAACACAACGACAGGAACTCCCTTTGCCATCGCTTCAAGCACGACCATACAAAATGACTCATTCAAACTGGTATATGCGAAAATGTCCGTCTCGTCCTCCAGTAAATCGAGGATCTCACGGTGCCCCATCCGACCACAGAAATCCACCCCAGCATCAAGCCCACGACTCTTTGCCCACTGATGCCCCTCTCCGCCGATCTCTAAGCCAAAGCCGACCAAACTTAACCGAGCGTCTTGATGCACCTCACGAATCAGACCAAAGGCCTCCAGCAAAGCTGTGCAATTTTTCAAGCGACTCCAGCCTGAGACACTCAAGAACCTATAACCTCGTCCCTCCGGCACTTGTCTCGCATCTTGGACCAACAGGCTCGCGTCCAAAGCATTCGGAACAATCTGTATCTCCTTTTTGCTATAATGGCGGCTAAACGTATCACAAATGTAGTCCGACACCCCCGTCATATGCTTCACACCGATCAACGTGTAATAGGAATAAATTAACCGGTAGAGCCTATAAATACTCCGAAAATGCCACAAAACACTCCATGGGGCATCGCGAAGGGTCACAAGATAGGGCAGTCCAGTTGAACGCGCCGCATGGCAAAACTCATAGCACCACTGAGCATGAATAAGATCAGGCGATGATCTTTTCAACTCCTGAGCCATGTCCCGCCTCTCGCGCCTATAGGCATCAAAAACGAAGTGCCGCGGGCGGCGACGGGGACAAACTATCACCTCCAACTTTTCATCTTTATAACGCAATATTTCCTTCGCACGCATGGCACTGGTCACCACAACCACTTCATGCCCCAACCGTAAAAGTTCTTTAACGTAGTAAGCACCGAATGGATACGCGTAACCGTCCAAAAGATGATATTCATCATTCAGATCAGGAGCAATCAGAGACAGCGAGATGGGGCCACAATAAGCGATTTTCATAATATGCGTCCCCTAGCGAATTCGACGAGGATTCTGCTGACCGCCGACAGCCCGATAAAATCCCACATGCACCCAAATCATAGTAAGAAAGAGAATCGGAGCGTGCCGGAGCAATACATCATAATTTAGACTAATCAATGCGTATACTGGCCATGCATACAGCAGCATTTTAGCAAACATATTCAACTCACCAAAAGGAAACAGATTTCGATTACTGAACGCATCAGTTATTAGCATCAGCAGTAACACGACCGAGAGGCCCCCAGCGAGGAGCCCGTAACGAAGAAAAACATTCAGCAATGAAACATCTGTATAGAAAAACGGAATCACATTAAATTCCCGGTAAGCAACAAACGCTGGCACACCATACGGCAATCCACCAATCGGATATTCAATTAATTTCTCAATAACTTGCTCATAAACATTCTCCCGACCTCCGTAATAAACACTCTCTAGAATGGCTTCACGTCCCTGAAATATAATTTCAATACGTTCCCTAAACTGCTTTTCCACATTAGAGTTCGTCGCAATAAAGATAGAGCCAACAATAAGTCCCAAGCCTACGACAACAGCACCAAGAACAGCCGCCTTAAACCTGAAGTGAAAAACCAGCATCGCTGCAATCGTTATCATCGAGACCCCTCCCAGCGTTCGATTAAACGAAGTCACCATAATTAAGATGGTGCATAAAGATGCAGCCAACAGCACTAAACGCCATCGAGGAGAAAGCTGAAATGAGCGACGACTACTATTGTAAAAATACATCAGAATAAGAAGCGCCACGCCCAAACTGGAAAGCATGCCACCAAAACGACCTGAATTCTCGATCAGTTCTGCCCTCTCAATCGCAATCGCGGATTGTGCAATAAACGGACTCACTGGGCTAATTCCAAGGAAACCGAATAATAACGCGAATCCAGAACTAATCAAAACGCCCACAAATATATACGGAACAACCAGCCGAGCGCCCGGCCGCACTCCCATGCCCATAATTAGCAACGAGGCCAAACCATTAAAGTGCATACGATTGACACGAACAAGCGACACGACACTACCGCCAAAATGAAAAAACTTATAAGCTTCGCTTAAGGCAATCACGACCAGCAGGATCCTACAAAATACCGATATATTCTGCGATCGGCCCTTAGAAATACTAGGGCCGGAATTATAATATCCATAAGCAAACAGCAATAGTCCCATCTCTTGTAAGCTCACAAAGAACCCCACTAGAGGAACGACACCGAGATTTCTAGATGGTTCTGCGAACATGCAGATGACCCCGACAATGATACATCTATTTATATTTTTAATTCTCATGCTGAGTGTGTTTTCTCATCCATTTTCATGAATTTTCTGTAGATGAAGGGCTGATCTCACAATTAAAATACGCACGGCTCAATTCTATGTGTTCGCGAGCAACTAATTCTTTAAATAGAGTAAACAGACTTCCGCTCATCAATTTATTCCTCGTAGCTTTTCAAGTATTTCCCGTGTTTCATTAATACTCATCCCAGCGCGAAACAACGTTCGACATAAATCCATATTTTCACGGCGCTGACACTGATCAATTAATCCACTATTGCCATCACCACAAATGACTGAGTGGACACTAATCTCCATGAATGCAAAGCCTTGTTTCGACAATTCCTTCGATACAGTCGTGCTGGACTGTAAATATACTGTCGTCCCGAATGCCAAAGCCATAAAAATATTCCCTAAGCCTTGCTGGCGCAGATGGTTCATCACCACTACATCACAAGATTTCAAAAGGCTAATGTAAGCATTATATTGCATGAAATCTAAAATAGGATAAAATAACTCCCCAAAATACTCTTTGCCCGCCGCAAGAACCACCTGCTTATATTTCTCATTGCCACCATAGTTCAAAGGCACCACAACGCGCCTACCGGAAGTGAACGGCTGCTGATGTAACCAGCGAAAGGCATCCAAATGATTATTCGAGGGATCTGCCGAATTCCCGACCAAAATCCCCTCTCCACATTGATCTTCTTGGAAAATTTCCGTGCTCATATCGAGACCTGAGCCCACGCGCCCTTTGACATATTGAACCTCCTTTGGCAGTAGACCTTGCTCTACAAAAAACTTAATCTCCTCTTCCAACGGGAAAAGGGCATAATCAATTTTTTGAGCGACATAATGACACTCCTTGCGTAACCGGCGCATCGCCCCAAAGAGAGATGAAGCGAAGAACTTAACCCTCTTTGAAAGAGTTAATACTGCACGCGCAGTCTCAGTCGCATACAAAGCATCTGGACGATACATGATCGCACCATAGGCCTCCCCTCCCCATAAGTAATAGGCAATAGGAAGACTTAGAGGCAACACATTACAAAAAGCGGCCAAGCGGGCTAACATCCCATTGATGATAATCGCCTCCCAGTCCGAGCGAGACTCCACAATACGAGCCAACTCTTGCGGTGCCGAAACATAGATAAAATCATCACCACCATTTTCCGGCTGCTTTGGGGTCGCCTTTACGATCACATAGACATGCTGCCCTGGATCGGCCGCTTCAAACTTCTGCTTAATCAGCTTGGGGAACTTCGGATCATTACCGATGAGGTGTAAAATCATATCAATTAACCTAGAATTTTACCCAAAACAGGCAAACGAGAGAGTTCTCCTAGGAACCACTTCAGCTCTTCGACAAAAGCTCGTCGCCCCAGCCAAAGACCGAACGGCCACAGCATACCAGCAAGAGCAAGGCCAGCTAATAAACGGACCGGAGCCACTGCGTGGATGAACGGTAACAGGCTCAGAATAATCATCGCAATTACAGCGGAGAGAAGAGTCGCGCACATATAGATCTTAAACTGCTGCCAGTAACTGACCGCAATCAGTCGATATGTGTAAAATCCGTTCACGCACAGCGCGAGAACACTGCACAGTAGCTGCCCCAGCACTATCGCATACACTCCATGTTGAAAGGTCGCGAGTAGCACTACAATAATGATGGCCTTCTTAATCACTTCCAACCGCAGAAACATACCACCTTCCCCCATGGCTTTGATCACACTGAGATTAATCGCGTGCACCGGATGCAAGGCTCCAACGATACACAGGACCTGTAGATAAGGCACCGAAGGCAACCACTTTTCACCAATCAAAGTCACGATCAACGGCTCGCCGACTGCGGCCAGAACCGCCATGAAAGGGAAAAACAGAAACACTAACAGACGCGACGCTTTAATAAAGCCACGGCGCAAGCGCTCAGGGTCATCCTGCACTTGAGCAAACAGAGGAAAGGTGATCCGAGCCATCAAAGTATTACTCGTCGTAGATGCTAAACGTTTAAAAGAATCTGCTCGCTGATAATAGCCCAGGTCCACCGGAGTGCCCAAACGACCAATCACTAGAACATACAACTGCTGAAAGATGTTATTGAGTAAATTTGAGGCAAACATTCGAGAGGCAAACGGCATGATCTCTTTCAAGCTCGCCACCGAAAATAATAATTTTGGACGCCAATTCGACTGCCACCAGACAAGCACGGCCACAAAGCACCGCTGCAGAATCACCTGCCAAACCAGCGCCCAGACCCCCAGACCTTTCAAGGCTAAAACAACCGCAACGATGCCAGAAGCAAGCGTTGCTACCAGAGTCGCAGTGGCTAGCTTGCGAAAGAGCATCTCCCGCTGCAATAGGCTCAACTGAATGCGAGCAAATCCATCAATCACCAAAGCCATTGAAAGCACACGCAGCAGAAGCGTCAGTTGTTCTTGCTCGTAAAATTCGGCAATAAATGGTGCCGCGCCCCAAAGCCCGACGGTCAACAGAGCGCTCAACGACAAATTACAGTAAAAAACTGTCGCGATTAACGACTCATCCAACTCACGCTTTTGTATAATCGCTTCATGAAAACCCGCATCCGCAATTCCACGGCAGAGCGCCACAAAAACCGCCACCATCGCAATGAGACCAAATTCTTCGGGCGCCAACAGTCGCGCAAGGACAAGCTGCACAAAAAAACCACAGCCTTGTTGCCCAAAGCGCTCAGCGGCACTCCAGAAAATACCTGAAGTCGCTTTTTTCTGTAAGGAAATTCCCACTATTTATTCCGCGATTGAACTCCAACCACCCGAACGTCCTTAAAACCACTGACATTCAATGCCATCGTCAACCAGTCACGATTCGGCGTGATCCCGTCGCACCACGCGATCAAAGCAGCAGGAATGTTCACGCCTGCAAGGTGACTGAATGGATAACCACCACCAAAGCGTGGATTAAGCTCCAAAAGAACGGCCTCGCCATTTTTCAAAACAAAAAAGTCAGCATCCATGTTTCCGGGGTGACGGGTCGCCTCAGCTACCTTACGCGCCAGAGCCTCAATCATTGGCTGCTCGACAGTAATTGCAGAATCCGTTTCACCTGCTCGCATCGCTAATTTCTTTTTGATAAAACAAGCAGCAAACTCTCCATCTAAATTATTAAGAATATCCACACCATATTCCTGCCCAATCAAACATTCTTGGATTACGATTTGTTCAAAACTATTTGCAGCAAGATGATCAAAGCCAGCTGACAAAATATCTTGCCGGAGTGCTTCATGGGCAGAGGTAAGCTCTGATGATTTTGATACGATACGCACCCCAATCGACCCTTGCCCCCAACGTGGTTTCAAAATCAAGGGAAAGTCGACTTCACTCCTCGCAAGCGCTTCAGATGTCTCATCCACACTAAGATAAGTCCTAGGGGAAGGCACACCGATTTCCTGCGCGAACTGGAATGTCTTATACTTATCCAAACACATCTCGATTACATCGATTGACGGCATCATCAAACGAACACCCAGGGCCTCAAAACGACTCGCATTCCTCGCGATGTAAGGAGCCTCCCAGTCATGCAGCGAACAGAGCAGGGTTATGTTGTGAGTTTTACAGATTTCCAAAAGGCGATCTACAAAATTAGGGGCAATAGCAGGAGGCACTAACTCGGCTACATCTGCAGCAAACATCCCCGTAGTTTCAGCAATCGTATTGGTTGCAATGACTCTACCAGAATCCCCTAAAGCCTCCCTAAAATAGTCAACTAAGTAGGCTCTACGTCCAACTGATGTTAAGAGAACATTCATAATTTCATATTAAATAGCGCTTAATAACCACGATCGAGATCGATACAATTACACAAGTCACGCCCTTCTGCGTAATTCTTCAAGTTATTGAGGGCATCGTCTAAATGCGGCGAGCCATTATTGATATAAATTGCACGATATGGCGATAACAGCACATTTTCCAACTTTTCGAACTTCAAAGAGGACGGATATTTCCCACCATTTCGCTCTACAACAGGCTCAAACCAATTATCTATTGCGACGCCAGCGATCTCATTAGTAACTAGCGCTTGATATAAATCATCTCGATCAACGACTGGACCTCGAGAGATATGAACCCATAAACTCGAAACCTTCGCTAGTTTAAAATCCTTCGCAGTGATTAAAGACTTTGTTGAATCAGTCAGTGGAATAGAAATAACAATGATGTCACTATTTTCAATCAGCTCTTCTTTGGAGCAATAGTTAACTGCCCCTACACCATCGACGATGGAATTCTGACTGGAATTGAATGCTGAGACTTCACAGTCAAAACCGGTTAGCATTTTCGCCATATTTTGGCCAATACGCCCAAAACCAATAAATCCAACACGCTTACGAATAATGGTATCCGAAAGATACAAAAAGTCATCCCCCCCTCCACTCGGGCGCCACCAAACACCAGATCGCATGAGACGATCATGGACGTGTAATTTCTTAACCAACGCCATCAGCATAGACAACGCATACTCAGCAACATACGCAGAGTGTGATTGAGAATTGCAAACCTGAATTCCTCGCTCAGCAAACCTTTCTAAGGGAAGACGATCAACACCAGTGCTCACCATTTGGAAAATTTTCAGTCGCTTAGACGATTTCAGGATTTCATCAGACAGATAAACTCCAAGATAAATCTCAGCATCACTACTCTTCGCGGCTTCAATGATTCCGCTTTGAGAATAGCTACCCGGGTAAATGATCCGAAAGAAAGGCCCTAATTGAGCTTCGATCATCTCACGATCCGCTTCTTTAAATTCCTGAACTATTAATATAGACTTCATGATTTCAAAAATGTTTTAGTTCCCGACACACTTTTTTTGATTCAACAAAAAATTCCCCTCAGAAAACACGAGCATGAGAGCATCGATCGTATAGTGAACACAGTTAAGAGATTTGATGCCTCTGGCAGACATCTAAAAGTCTATTGTGAAATTCTTGATCATTTACAGCAGGAACAGAAACTCCTGCTGCAAACATTCCAGTCATTTCTGCGATTGAATTCGTGACAAAAACTTGCCAGCGCTCAAACAATTTCTCTTGAAAATAACGAACCAAATCGTCGATTCGAAAAACTGAACTTAATAAAATATTCATACTGTCTTTTTTAAATATGCAGGAGAAGAAAGTAAGTTGAGCAAGCCTCCAGTATGCCAGAACAGAACCTTACTTCCATGTGGGATCTCCCCCGTTTGTATCAATTCATTCATTCCAAGAAATGCTTTACCAGTGTAGGTGGGGTCAAGAAACAAGCCTCTTCGTGCAGCCTCATCTACAACCTGAAGCAACCGATCTGATGATCCCTCATAACCGCCCTCGATCCAATCATCACGAAAATCAACATGCATCGCAGATAAATCCATTTTTAAATGATCACTCAGCTCTCTTAGAGACTCTTCAACCACTTGAGTGCCACGCCCTTTTTCGCGAGCAACTGAGATTCCAATAACTTTTGTAGAAAGACCAGCATACCCCGCAATCAATCCAGCCTGTGTAGTCCCGGTTCCGCTGGCATGAACAACATAATCAGGAACCCAGCCACCACACTGACCTCGAGCCTCCCGAGCAGCTTCGAAATACGCAACCGATCCCTGAATGCAATGCCCCTCACTTGAAATACAAAGCGGCTTGAAGCCCTCGGCTGTCAATCGCCTCATTTCTTCATCTATCGTCTTCTGGAAGTCTATCAGCTGACAAAAATGCAGCTCCGCACCACTCATTTGCATTAATTTTAAATTCCCGACGAGATGACTAACTTGATTGGGGAATTCAGAATGTAATATCAAAGAGCAATGCATGCCCGATGCAGCCGAAGCTATAGCAGTAGCGCGCGCGTGATTGGATTGAAGGGTTCCGCCGCTCACAAGCGCGTTAAAGCCATGTTCAACCGCATACTTTAAAATATACTGAACCTTCCTAGCGTTGTGCCCCCCTCCAAGCGCAGGGTATAAATCATCTCGCTTGCAACGAACATCGGCACCCGACACTTGCAATTTTTCCAGAGGCGAACCGAATCGCTCTCCTGCACGCTCAAGGAGGTGTAGCGGTGTCGTCGTGGCATAAACCTTAACTCCGTCCTTTTCGATATAAGCCCGTTCATGCCCTCTGAAGTCGTAAGAACGTGCTTTTGTAATAATGTGATCGAATGATTCTAATTCGATTTTGTTATCCAAACTCTTACCGTCGAAATAGCGTTTCTTATGCCCTTCAGACAACAACTGTTCCTGTGAAACCGTAGCCACTGTCCCATTAACGATCCCATCTACATTCTCAAGAAACACATCATACAGCGCTTCCTGCGTTTTTCTAAACACCGATAAAGATGTATCTTCAGGTTCTATACGAAAAACACCTCTATCGATTACTGGGCCAGTATCAATCGTTTCATCTGCAATGTAATGTAACGTCCCTCCGCCTATTTTGCTGCCAGTCAATAAAGTGTGACAGGAGCTATATAAACCTCCAAATTCAGGAAGCAATCCTCCGTGAAAATTAACCACGCCGACTTTAAATCTTTTGATGAATGGGTTCTTTATGATTTTTGCGAATCGGCACGAAAAAGCACAATCAAGCTCACCTTCAGCATAAACTTCTACTAATTCTTTCATCGAAAGAACTGGTATCCTATTCCTCATGGCGAACCATGCCAATGGCTCAACATCCCACGGATCATTATTTCGGGCATATGGGCAGAGCACCACGGCCACTAAGTCCGTATCCTCTCTTTCCATAAATTCACGACATACCATAGAAGCGATTGGCAACGAGCCCAAGACTACCACCTTTTTCATTTCTTTCTTCATATTCCCCCCTTCAACCCCTAATCACATTTAGGCTACGCTTAACATCCTTCATCTACAATTGCATCAACACGTTTATAATCATCTCCCGATCACACTGCTCCAACGAAGCGGACAGAGGTAAACAAACAATGCGCGTCGCAATATTCTCGGATATTATATTAATTTCTGATCGTTGACTTTCTTCGAAGTGCAAATCACTCAAATCTGGAAAAAAATAGCGACGCGCATAAATCCCGTCCGACTCCAGTCGAGCGACCGCGTCCAGCAACCTACTCTCTGTTTCAAAAATGACTGGGTAGTAAGCATAATTCCTGGAAGCTCCTTCACGATAGTCGATAGTCGATAGCGAAGGGCGAATTGCGAATGATGTATCGTTTAATAATGAAGCATCGTAGGCATCACAGATCGCCTTCCTCTTAACCAGAATCTCATCGATGTGATTCAAGTTGCACAAACCCATTGCGGCATGAAACTCGCTCATTTTGGCATTTGTTCCCACGCCATGAAACTCATCCTGCCCCTTATGGCCGAAGCGACGCATCCATTCCATTTTCTCGGAAACTGCAGGATCTTTGGCGACGATGAAGCCACCTTCAACTGCATGCATGAGCTTAGTCGCATGCAGACTGACCATAGAGGCATCGCCATATTCTAAAATACTCTTCCCTTTGTAAGTAACCCCGAAGGCATGAGCGGCATCGAATATCAGCGCCAATCCGTGCTTCTTCGCAATCGCTTCAAGGGCTTCGCAATCGCAGGGATTACCAAACACATGAGTTGCCAGGATCGCTTCAGTCTTCGATGTGATCGCGGCTTCGACTGCCTTCGGATCAATCGTCAGGGTATCAGGCTCAATATCGGCGAACTTGACCGTGCAGCTTTCCCACAAAGGGCAGGCTGTCGTCGCGACATACGAAAACGGGGTGGTGATCACCTCACCCTTTACGCCGAGCGCCTTAAGCGCGATCTGCAAGCCAAGTGAACCATTGGCGACACAATGCACTGGCATCGAAAGC